>OHAJ01000027.1_pt1 | contig 78503 bp, 101 predicted proteins | sample 1577101 | NCBI WGS metagenome assembly OHAJ01 (sample SAMEA3541531, study PRJEB24748) | human gut metagenome | biome: human gut; feature: human-associated habitat; material: faeces | place: China | collected 2012
CCCTCTACTACGGAGGCCGCGTCTACTCCGACCTCGGCGACTCGCCTACAGCCCTTCGCTACTTCCATAACGCGCTTGATGCAATTGAAAATAGCGATAAATACAAAAGGCTGCGTGTAAGAATACTGGGCCAAATGGCATCTTTGTTAAATCATCTACATCTCTATAATGATGCGATTCCTTACCTGAGACAGGTAATTGAAATGAGAAAGGAATTTAGAGACACTCTGATGCTGTCAAATGATCTTCAGCTTCTTGGTGCGGTGTATATGCATAAGAATGAATTAGATAGTGCGAGGAAAATTTTTGAAGAATCAAAGGACCTTTCAACTGGCAGATCAGAAAGTTCAGTCGCGAAAGCCAATATGTATCTTGCAGGAATACAGAGCAGAATCGGGAATTATGAGGAAGCGGTCTCCTTGATCAGAGGAATCCCCGAACGAATAACCGATTCCTACCATACTACAGCATTGGCTTACGCTGCGAACATATATAAAAATTTGGCTAAGCATGACACAGCCTTATTATATGCCAACGAGATATTGAATAACCCAGACACACGCAACCATAAAGTCGCCTATGGCGTCTTGTTGTCACCTGAAGTTATGGAATTGCAGCCAAAGGATAGTTTGGCGAATTTATATTTGCGTTTTGGAGCTGAACTTAATAGGTTGGCGAATGATACGGCACAGTCAGAATCTTCTTTTCAGAACTCCTTATATAACTATAGTTTGCATGAACGAGAGCATAGGATAACAGAAGAAAAAAATAATCGGTTAAAAAATATTGGAATAATATTATTGATAATAATAATAATTTTTATATTCATAATATCGGCTTTGAGAAACAGGTCGCAAAAACAACGACTGGAATTGTATAAAGCATTGGAAGATATAAGATTGCTGAAAGAATCCTTGCGAAATTCTTTAGAAAACAAAAAAGAAATCCATAATGACAATTTTGTCAGTGATGATTTGATAGACTCTTACAGTAAAGGAAACGGCAATGTAAATAAAGAAGATAGCGACGATATAAATAAATTAGAATTCAAACCGGCGAAAGTAATAGATCGTTTTCAGAATGAAGAAAGCAAAATTTTACGTGACAGACTACGGAAAGAAATTATTGATATAGTTTCATCCTCCAAGACAAAAAGAAGAATAGAAATGGATTATAAATTACCTGTTTCTGTTTTAGAATCTGCCAGCTATAAAAAAATGAAATTCTATGTGGCCAATGAAAAAACTATATCGCCAGAAAATGATTTATGGAATGAATTAAATGATCTCGTGGAACAGATATGGCCTAATTATAATAAAAATATTGACCTTTTATTTGGTCCGGATATTTCTCAATCCGACCGTCGACTTTGTCTTCTAATAAAATTAGGAATGGCACCGAGGGATATTTCACATTTGTTAGGGAAGGTAAAAGGAACTATATCTACACATAGAGGGAAATTGTGTAAGGAAGTATTAGGTATGAATAAAGGCGCGCAAGTATTGGATGTAATAATACGCTTGATATAAAAATCTCTTAAAATGCATGTGTTAGTGCGAAATTAGTGCGAAATTAAGCTTTCGCACTAATTTCGCACTAACTTTAAATGATATTTTTGATTTTAGATATACTTTTGCCAAATCAAAAATTAGATATTATGATAAATTTAAAACAAATTCTTTTAGCTTGTAGCTTCATTGTGATTGTACCATTTGGGGTTAATGCCTCAATTCCCGGAAACAATCGAAATGTAATTTTTACTCAAGTGCAAATTTCAGGCGATCCATTTGATCCTGAAGAAGGGGAATATCCAGATCGTAGGCCCAATCGCAAAATGGAATGTACAATCGATCCACAGGATGGAGTTCTGTTCCTTTCAGGGGAGACTCCCGACTTTATTCTGTATGAGATTTATGACTGTAATAACATATGCGTGGGCGCATATGGAGACGAGCCGGAGTTTATCGACGCGCTTTTCTCACTGACCGGTGAATACCGTATCAGCCTCAGCACTGCGGAAGTATCGTATACAGGGTATGTAAACATATAAAACCATTTACGGATAATTTCTATGAAAAGATTTACGGTATACATATGTATGAACTTGATTGGAGTGTTTATTGCTTTTACATCCGTACATATAACATCATATAGTACTATATCTTATGATAATATTAATTATCATGAGCCTTTGCGAATAGTGCGAGAAATTAACGGCGGCACGATAATTAATGTAGATTACAGCGATGATGTGCCGTATGAAATGCAGTCTGCCTTTGATCATGCTTGCAGATTATGGGAAGAGGCTATGCCAAATAATATGCCTTTATATATTAAGGTCAGTTTAAAAAACTTTTCAGGAGTATCCCAGAATGCTTTATCTAAAACATCAGCCCGTATATTTGTCGATTTCGGACTCGCCTCAAATGCAAATACCTATTCTTCGCAATTAAAACATATTATTCTCAGTGAATATGAAAGTAATGTCAACCATACTTTTATAAATTATCTGAATTCTCCAAATGAAATTGACGGTTCAGTTCCCGATATGGAGATCACATATAATAAAAAATATTTTGATCAGATGTCATTTTCTATTGCAGATGATTCTACGGACAAATATGATTTTGTCACGCTTGCCTTGAGAGATATTGCAAAAGGTCTGGGAATGACATCAAGTATCCGTCCAGATCAAAATAACACAGGTAGTCTGGCTCATATGGAAAGAATGTCTCCATTTGAACGTAAAATTATATCTGCTATAGGAGGAATCGGAAAAGAAGGATATGCAAATGCGACAAAAGGAGAAGTTGAGTTATGTGAAGGCTTCACATTATATGCTCCCAAAGATTGGACTGTCGGCCTTTCTTTGCAAACAACAGTGCCTTCTCAAAAATTAGGCTTGTCCCGACTTATGGATTACAGATTTGGCAAAGGATTTGTAATGAGGAATTTTTGTGACAAAGAGCTGGCCGATATATTCACATATCAATTTGATTATTGTGCTGCTATTCCAGTAGGAACAGGTAGTGGTAGCACTGGTTGTTCAGGAACTACTTCTGTCATTCTTCCATATATTCCGTCAAAAAAAGAAGTTTCAACAGAATTGCCTAATTATAAATTAAATAGGACTACAGAAAGATATGATGACCCTGAAGTGTATGATTTTGTTAGCCAATATGCGGCGGGAGTTGCATCAGATAATACATTAATGAATAATAATAATGTTCAGATTTTGAAAAAAGATGGGACATGGGATATCGTGAAATATTTAGATCCCGTGGTTTATTGGGAAAACAACTGGACTCAAATTAGTAAACTCAGATATGACGAACTGGATTTTCATTTTCAAGAGAATATGTATGCTCGAACAGCCGATGGCTATTTGAGAGCCAGATTGGTCTGTGTGAGTCGCAGCCATGTTAATTCTAATTATTTTCTTATAGATTGTTTGCCTCAGGCTGTCCAATTAAGTGCCGTTAAACAGGATCGTCTTAATGATAAAACTGTTGATACTCCAGCTAATATAGGGATAGACACTGAAATTGGTACTCCAATTGCATTGTCGAATAAAGTTCGTATTGGTATGAAGAATCTTGCAGGTCTTACTGGGTTGACTATGGAAGTTTTGGCTGAAAATAGTAGGTTTCCTGTGAGATTCGAAGTAGATGATTTTAAGAAAGGATATTTTGAACTTGATCTTGAAGATGCCTCATCTGCTACAGTTACACCAATATCATATAATTCAAATGGTAGTACAAGAGGAAAAACGATAACAGTATACAGTCCTCTGCTTTTTACACCTTCAATATCTTATTCTAAAAATCAAAATGGTATAAAAATAAGTGTAAGCCAACAATATGATGAAAGTATAGAATATGATATTTATAAATTCGACACAGCTGAAAGGGTTTTAAAAGGAAAGATAAACAATAATGCAGTTATAGAAACTAAAAGTTTATCCAGCGGTATTTATCTTCTAAAATGTTGTTTGTCTCAGACTGTCAGCGAATATAAATTTGTAGTACAATAACAAAAATCTATTCAAAATTGGTCTTTGTTAGACAAATAATAAAAATTAAAGCAGCTAATTTTATAAAATAATAATTATGTATAAAAACAAAGAAATTTTCAAGATATATATTACCTTTATGGTAATTATTATAATGTCTCCGTGCTTTGTTATGAGAGGGGCCGAAGAGCGTATCACAATACGGCATATACAAGAAATAAGTGATCAATTGGGAGAAATTCCTACAGAATCATATCCTATAAAGACTCAGAAAAAATCTCATGTATATGGTAAAATCCATATAGTAAATATTGGCAATTCTGTTCCTGATTCAATAATGGTATCGGCTCAAGCAGCAGCAGATCTGTGGGAATACAAATTGCGTAATACTGTTCCCATATATATAGGACTTTGCTATGAGAATCTAAATAATGAAGGGGTAGCTTATTATTGTGATGCTGTATACAAGTATGGGCCAACATGTATACCTTATGCATTGTATTCTCAACAAAGAGGATATTCTCCTGGAGAAGAATCTCCGGATGGGATTCTGACTTTAAATAATAATATAAAATGGAATACAATTCAAAATAATGAATTTGATATTAATCGAGTATGTGCATTTACTGCAGTTTCTAGAGGTATCGCATTAATTTTGGGGTTCGGGACAACAGTTGTAGAGGAAAATGGCATTATAAAATTTCAAACATTCCTAAAAAATACTAAGTTTAATGATATGGTATTTTCATCTTCGGGAGAATGGTTGAAAGATATTAAGGATAATAACACTCTTTCAGATTACGCTCAGCCTTCTTCAGATACTAAGATATACGCTTTAAAACATGATGACAACCATATCTTATACTCTCCATCTAAATTTGATGACAAAAAGTCTCTTGTTTATTTAAACAATAAAAAATCGCTTATGCATTATTCTTTTGGTAAAGGTGATCGCTTCTTGAATATTGATGATGTTGTTGTGGAATTACTCAATTCCGTAGGTTGGAAAGCTACAAAATCGGGAGGATTGTCAATAAAAAACAGTAGAGGATTAGATAACAACGGCATAGGAAGCATTTATGAAAAATTCTCAATGAGAATCTATAACCCCGAAAAAAAGACAATCTCTGATCCGATATGGAGAATGTATCTTCCATTAAAATCAGGAGACAGAGTGTTGTATCAAGAATCTCAAACATCAATGTTTTATGTTGATCTGATCTCTGATATAGAATCATACGCCAAAACATCAGAAGGAGAAATTCAAGCTGAGATATTTTATGAATGTAATATGGATGGCGAACGTGTTGCAGTGGATCCCTATATTGTCACATTGCAATTAAAACCTATTATATCAAAAGTTGAAAACATTTCATTTATAAAAAACGGAGATAATTTAAGTTTCTCGGCGGATTTATATCAATCTGGTGCTAATACTTTAATAATGAGTGTCTCAATGGAAGATTATCCATATAATGAGTCATTTACATATACAGGGAATGTAAATCATGTCAAATATGATCGATTTTATTCCGACCAAATATGTTATGTCGATTTTACAGCAATAAACATGTACGGTAAAGCCACTAAATCTTTAACATATGATCCTGAAAATCCTAATCAAGATAAGTTTGTTAAAAGATTTGAATCTTACGTAATAACCACAGTGAATGTCTATGATATCTCAGGTAATTTTATAGGATCATTTACCTATACACCCGGCTTTGAGTCGAATCTTGGCGAAGGAACATATATTGTTAATTATATTTCGGGGAACGAGATTGTTGCTACTAAAACTGTTTATATTAATTAAGTTGATTATGAAGGTGAAGTTGAATTTTATTGCATTTTTATGTGCATTCTTATGTGTTGGAATTTCTTATGGCCGTACCACAAAAGATTTAACCGTAATTGGTATTGGTGGAGCGGTATGTAATGCGGAGTCAGATATTGATATAATCGATGTCAAATATGATTATCATATCGAAAATAATCAATCCACGGGAAGATATTGGTCTGAAGGTACCTTTTTTATTGAGTTCCGAATCGTGGATTGTGAAAGTTGCGAAGTGGAAGTGCAAGGGAATGATTCAAATCATTCTACCGTGCGTTTTCCAGTAGAAATTGATGAAAATACGGGAAATTATCTGCTAACGCTTGATGATGTAACCAATGAATTTGTATTCACTTTCATATATAAATTGAGAAATGAAGATGAGTTTGTCAGAGATGATAATCGTAAATTGCGGGCGGCCGATTATCTTAGTAAAGAAGATTATAATCTGATTTATGGTCATGCAGGAATAGAAATGAGAGGAAATGAACAACAACCAGACACTCCTGTCTTTGATGTGTTGGGACGACGGGTCAGTTCGACGGTGCCGGGCAGCGTGTATATACGCGGTGGCAAGAAGTTCGTGGCTAAGTAACGCAGGAAGTGCCGCGAAGGGATTATACTTGAAAAATTACACGTGATACAGGACGCGCAAGCGGCGGCAGGCGGATAAAGAGGGGTAAGATTGCCGAGGGCAATCGGTCTGCCGCCGCTGACGCGTCCTGTGTTAATTCGGGCTTGTGTTAATAAAGTGATAATAGTGTTATGATTATTAATCCGAGAAATAATCGGGGGTGACGAGGTATTTTGTCAGGGTAACACTCGTTATCACTGTCATAACACTTTTTATGCGCTGCTCCGACTGCTGCTCCGAGGTGGGGACTGGCGTGGGGGGCTTCGGGGCGGCCGTTTCTATTAATATTGGTCGGGGAGCCGGGAGATACTGTTATGATATGCGGGATACTGTTTTGTTAAAATGGGTGAGCAAAGTGTTAAAATAATGTTTAAAAACATTTTATGATGTTTCTGCTAAACATTGGAGGCCTTCGGAGGGTTATGATATTACAAGCCATCGAATTTGTATAAGTTCATAAAATTACCGTAAAATGATACACTTTGGACGACACTTATTGACAATCGCGCTGTTGGCAGGTGTGAGTCTGACATCGACAGCCGTATCTTTTTCCACAATGACCGTGGAGGAGGTTTCCGCACTTCTCGCGCAAACAGAATCAACTCACGCAGACATGACCGCATCCGCGAAGGATGGCGTCGGTAGCGGCGATATGATGCTTTTGCCGGTAGTGCTTACCGCCGAGGATATGATCACGAAGGTCTACGGAGTAGTCGATCCGGAGGTTTCAAAAGATGAATGTGTGCGCAGTTCACGCGCACTGCTCGGGCTTACTCCGGAAGATGACAACGGAGCTCTCTGGCTTGAGACCGCAGGCGGATATGGCGTGAATTATTATGGAATGATTCCGGATGTCAGCGCCATGGTGCGTTTCGGTGACAGCAAAGTCAGTGATTTCGGCTATTTTTTCCTCTTTCCCTATGCATCGGGCGACAAGCGTGATCGCATACGCGAACAAGCGGATTTCTGCGGTTCGCTGCTTCAGGAAATGGCCGATATCGGTCTGCCGATGGATCTGAATACGGCTACCGACGACCTCTTTGAGGCCGTGGGTGACTATAAAGGTAATTTTGTGGATGTAAGACTGCTGGAAGAGAAGGGTGAGGCCGATTCGGGACGTTACATTCTTATTCTGAGTATCGAGCCCGGCGCTTTCACTCCGGCCGACGATGTTATGGCCGATCTCTGACCGGACGCCGGCGTGATGACCGGTGACAGACAATAAGCGCGACCCGACGGGGCCGCGCTTAATTTATACGTGCAAGTTTCTTTTTACTTTTCGAGGAGGGCCTTGACTGCGGCCTCGAGTTGAGCGTCACGGCCCGCGAGTTCATCCGCCGGATCGTTGTAGACCTCTATGTCGGGGTTGAGCTGACGGTTTTCAAGTACATTGCCCTGCATGTCGACACTTGTCACCTGAGGAATGCCGAATACAAGACTCGGATCGATCTGGGTCTCCCACCATACGGCGGTCATCGTTCCGGGCACCGGGGCGCCGACGAGTCTGCCGATGCCAAGTGACTTGTAGGTGAACGGCGAACCGTGAGCGTCGCTGTAGTTTCCTTCGTTGATCAGCATGACCGACGGTTTGGTCCACTGCGAGAACGGGTCGGAACCGATATACTTGCCGCGGGGCTTGTAATCGACATAGCGGCGTCCGCTCAGAAGCTGGGCGAGATCGTTATGAAGCCAGCCGCCGCCGTTCCAGCGGGTGTCGACAACGACAGCCTCGGCGTTGCGGTATTTTCCCAGCAGGCGGTCGTAGACCGCGCGGAAACTCGGAGAGTCCATGCCCTGGACGTGGACATAGGCTATACGGCCGTCGGAGATAGAGTCGACATAGGCCTCGTTGCGCTCTACCCAGCGGTTATAGAGCAGAGTGTTGAATCTGCCCTCGCTGATCGGTTTGACGGTCACTGTGTCGAGTCTGCCGGATGCTCTCCTGATCTCAATGCGGGTGTTGCGCCCCGCTTTGCCTTCGAGAAGCGGATAGTAATCCTTGCCGGCAAGAATCTTCTCTCCGTCTATGGCCAGGATTATGTCGCCGGCCTTCACGTCCGCCTTTTTGGAGCCGAGCGGCGAACCGCCCACGACTTCGGTGACCTTCAGACCGTCGCCTTCGAAATCACTGTCGAAGAACGCGCCGAGACTCGCTGTGCGTAGGGTTGCGCCGGCCGGATAATAGCGGCCGCCTGTGTGCGAGGCGTTGAGCTCGCCGAGAATCTCGCTGAGAAGCACAGCGAAGTCCTGTCCGTTGCTTATATAGGGCAGGAATTCACGGTAATGTCTGCCGTAATAGTCCCAGTCGATACCGTGGATGTCGGCGTCATAGAACTTGTCTTTGACCTGACGGACCATGTGGTCGAATATGTATTCTCTTTCAGCGGCCGAACTGCGGTCGTAGGGAGCGTCGAAAGCTATGGGATCGGAGCTGCCCTTGGCAAGATCCACCTTCTGCATGCCTGAGGCGCCGATCACGAAAAGATTCTCACCTTTGGCATCCGGAACGAGTGAGCCCGAGACTCCTTTGAGAAGCATTTTGGACTCATCCTTGCGGAGATCCCTGACGTAGAGATTGGCGCCTCCTTCAGTCGCGGAAGCCGTATAATAGAGTTTGTCTCCCTTGGGAGAGAGCCAGTAGTCGCCTACGAATCCGCTTTGTGCCGTAAGCCGGGCCATGCGGTGACGGCGGTTGGCGAAGTCGAGATCGACAGGTGTCACGGTCTCCTTGTCGGCTTTCTTGTCTTTTTTGTTTTGCTTCTTGTCCTTATCGTCGGAGGCAGCTTCGGCCTTTTCTTTTTCGGCATTCTCCCGAAGTTCGGCCTCCTCCTCGGTGGAGTTCAATTCGTCCCATGCCTCGCTGTCGAGCGCCATGAGCACGATGTCGGACTGGTTGCCCCATGAGCCGTGGCTCTTCATGCCGTATTTGCCGGTTTCATAAGTGACGGCGCGGCCGCCGAGAACCCATTTCGGATTGCCGTCGGAGTAACCGCTCTCGGTCAGATCTACCACCTTGGATCCGTCAGCCTTGACCGCGGCTATGTCACTGTTGTTCCATCCGCCTGTGCCGATGTAGCTGATAAGAAGCCACTGGCTGTCGGGACTCCACTCGAAGGGTATGTCACCGTCAGTATATGAATAATTGAATTTGCCGTCGAGCGCGGTGTTCACGGCTTTGGTTTTCAGATCGATCACGCGGAGTGTGGTGCGGTCTTCAAGGAAAGCCACTTTCTTGCCGTCGGGACTGAACGCCGGCTGCTGCGCCACACCGGCGCCCTTATACAGCGGTTTCTCGACGATTTCCGTGGCATACGCGAAGCGTTTTTCTGCCGGATTTTTTATCTCGGCGGTGAACAGCTGCCACTGGCCGTCGCGCTCGGAGTCATAGACGAGAGTGCGTCCGTCGGGCGAGAATGCCACGACACGTTCCTGTGCCGGAGTGTCGGTGATGCGGCGTGTGGTCTTGTATTTTGTATCGGTCACGTAGATCTCTCCGCGAAGCACGAAAGCCACCTCTTTGCCGTCGGGCGACACTGCCATATATGAGGCGTTTCCGCTTTCGAACGATTTGACGGCATCGCTCACATACTGATCGGCGTTGACCGTCACATCAAGTCTGCGGGGTTCCTCTCCGTCACGGAGCGTATAGATGTCACCGTCCCAGCTGAAAGCCATCAGACCGTTGCGCGCGCCTGTGAGTGAGCGCACGGGATGCTTCTCGAACGATGTCAGGCGCCGCTGTGTGCCCGCGGCGTCGGAGGCGTATACGTTGAGGGTGCCGTTCTGCTCGCTGATAAAATACCAGCTCTTGCCGTCGGGCGCCCATACGGGATTCAGGTCATGACCGTTGAAAGAGGTCAGTTTTGTAAATTTCCCGTTGTCGTAGAGCCAGATATCGGATGTCCCCGACGAGCGTTCATGCTTGCGGTAGATATCTTCAAGACCTTTCTTGTCATGATAGAGCATGCGGCCGTCACCGGCCACGCTGACCGCACCCATAGGAAGTGAAAGGAAGAGTCTGGGGCGTGCTCCGGGGACAGTGATGTCGACCGCGTAGGTGCGTGTGAGGCGGGTCGGATGACGTGAAGTCTCTCTTGAAGGTCCCTCCGACGACTGGTAGATGACGGTGCTATCGTCGATAAACGCCAAAGGGCTCTCACTGCCCGAAGATGTGGTTATGCGGCGTGGAGTGCCTCCCTTCGCCTCGACGGCATACAGGTCAAGGCTACCCTCGCGGTCGGAAGCGAAGACAATCGTCTTTGAGTCGGGACTCCATACGGGACTTGTATCATAGGCGGCTCCCGATGTGAGCTGGGTGGCGGTGCCGCCGGCCGAGGGGACGGTAAATATGTCTCCACGGCATGTGAATGCGATCGTCGCGCCGTCGGGCGAGATCGCGGTGTTGCGCAACCACCGCGGATTCTCGGCGAATCCGGAAGCTGACACCGCCGCAAGAGCGGCGCAGATCAGAATGTGTCTCATGCTATAAGTGTTTGAAGGTTGATGAAATATATTTCTATCGCAAAATTAACATATTTACCGAGATCCGCAAAATATCAGTCGGATTCTTCTGTCTTGGGAAGCCGGGCAAGCATTTCGGCGCATGTGAGCCCGGTGACGGGATGTCGCCAGAGCGGAGCGAGTTCATCGAACGGCTCAAGGAAAAAATGCCGTTCGGCGAGATGCGGGTGAGGGACAGTCAGTTCTTCCGTATCGATTACGGTGTCATCGGCAGCCATTATGTCTATGTCGATCACTCGGTCGACATAGCCTCCCCGGTCGTCCCGGTGAGGCATCGGACTAAGGCGCCCCTCGATCTCCTTTATATCGGAGAGGACTTCGGCGCATGACCTGTCGGTCACCACCATTACGGCGATGTTGGCGAAAGTGTTGGGTGAGATGAATCCCCACGGGCGCGACTCGACTATGCGCGAGGTCTCGAAATATCCGTATTTTTCTTCGAGGGCGCGCAGGGCGCGGCTTATGTTCAGTCTGACATTGCCCAGATTGGAACCTATGTTGAGAAAGTAATGCATTGCAGTCGGTAGTTAAAAGCGAAGACACCGCTTTGCGATGAGGAATGTGCAAAGCGGTGTCTTCTGTCGCGGACACGCCGCAGGCGTGTCTTTACATTATTTTGATTTGTATTTAAAGAGTTTTCTTTACCTCGACCTCCTCGTATGCCTCGATAAGATCGCCTTCGCGGATGTCGTTGTAGCCCTGTACGGAAAGACCGCAGTCATAACCGCTGATGACTTCCTTGGCGTCATCCTTGAAGCGTTTGAGAGATCCGAGCTCGCCGGTGTAGATGACGATGCCGTCGCGTATGACGCGGACTTTCGACGAACGCTTGATCTTGCCGTCACGCACGATGGCTCCGGCGATTGTGCCGACTTTCGAGATCTTGTAGGTCTGGAGCACTTCGGCCGTACCGGTGATTTCTTCCTTGATCTCGGGAGAGAGAAGACCCTCCATCGCGTCCTTGACCTCCTCGATGGCCTTGTAGATGACAGAATAGAGACGGATCTCGACACCCTCTTTCTCCGCTTCCTTGCGGGCGGCAGCGGAAGGCCGCACCTGGAAGCCGATGATGATGGCGTCGGAAGCGGCGGCGAGTGTCACGTCGGACTCTGAAATCGCGCCGACACCCTTGTGGAGCACATTGACCTGAATCTCCGGTGTCGAAAGCTTGAGTAGCGAGTCGGAGAGAGCCTCGACCGAACCGTCGACATCGCCCTTGACCACGAGGTTGAGCTCATGGAAGTCGTTGAGGGCGCGGCGGCGTCCGAGTTCCTCGAGTCCGAGGCGTTTGGTGGTGCGCATGCTCAGCTCGCGCTGCAGCTGTTCGCGTTTCGACGCTATGTCGCGGGCCTCTTGTTCGGTCTGAAGCACGTTGAATGTGTCACCGGCCTGTGGAGCGCCGTTAAGACCGAGGATGAGCACGGGAGTGGCCGGACCGGCTTCCTTAACGCGTTGGTTTCGCTCGTTGAACATGGCCTTGACCTTGCCGTAGTTTGTACCGGCCAGGATTACGTCGCCGACACGGAGTGTACCGTTCTGTACGAGCACCGTGGCCACATAGCCGCGTCCTTTGTCGAGCGAGGACTCTATGACTGAACCGATGGCCGCACGGTTGGGGTTGGCCTTGAGATCGAGCATTTCGGCCTCGAGAAGAACTTTCTCCATGAGCTCCTCGACTCCGAGGCCTTTCTTGGCAGAGATATCCTGCGACTGGTATTTTCCGCCCCATTCCTCCACAAGATAGTTCATAGCGGCGAGCTGTTCCTTGATCTTGTCGGGATTGGCGGCCGGCTTGTCGATCTTGTTGATGGCGAATACCATGGGGACTCCGGCGGCGGAAGCGTGGTTGATGGCCTCGATGGTCTGCGGCATCACGTCGTCGTCGGCTGCGACGATGATGATGGCGAGGTCGGTGACTTTAGCTCCGCGGGCACGCATGGCGGTGAATGCCTCGTGGCCCGGAGTGTCGAGGAATGTGATGTGGCGTCCGTTGGAGAGAGTCACGTTGTAGGCGCCGATATGCTGGGTTATACCTCCGGCCTCGCCGGCGATCACGTTGGCTTTGCGGATATAGTCGAGCAGCGATGTCTTACCGTGGTCGACATGACCCATGACGGTCACGATCGGCGGACGGGGCAGCAGATCCTCCTCCTTGTCTTCGGGATTCTCTATCGCCTCTGTCACGTCGGCGCTGACAAATTCGGTCTCGAAACCGAATTCTTCGGCGACGATATTGATGGTCTCCGCGTCGAGACGCTGGTTGATGGAAACCATCACCCCGAGATTCATACAGGTGGCGATGACATTGTTGACGGGCACGTCCATCAGGCTGGCGAGGTCGTTGGCTGTCACGAACTCCGTTATCTTGAGGATCTTGCTCTCGGCTGCCTCGCGCTCAGCGTTCTCCATCTCGTGACGGTGCATTTCCTCGCGCTTTTCCTTGCGGAACTTTACGGATTTCTTCGTCTGCTTGTTGGTGAGGCGTGCGAGAGTCTCTTTTACCTGCTTCTGCACGTCTTCGTTATTGATCTCGGGCTTTGCCTGGCGGCGGTCGCCGCGTTTGCGGTTACGGTCGCGGTCGGGGCGTCCCTGTCCGTTCTGGCCGTTGCCTCCCTGACGGTTCTGGCCGTCACCCGGTTTCTTGCGGGAGTCGGCACCGAATCCGGGCTGCTGTGCGGCTTTGTCGATGTCGACCTTCTCCTTACCGATACGTTTGCGCTTCTTGCGGTCGGTGTTCTCGGCGCGTCGCTCGTTCTTGCCTTTCTTCTTGGGACGGGTGCTCTGGTTGATGGCGGAAAGGTCGATCTTTCCGAGCACCTTGAGTTCCGGACCCTGAGGGGCACCTCCGAGGCGGAAAGGCTTCTCCTCTTCGGGTTTATCTTTCGGTTGTTCCGCTTCGGGAGCCGGGGCGGCCTGCGGGGCAGGTTTCGGTTCCGGCTTTGAAACCGGCTCGGGTTTCGGTTCCGGCTTAGGCGCGGGCTTCGGTTCGACTACAGCTTTGGGGGCCGGTTTGGGAGCAGGCGCAGGCGCGGGTTCAGCTTTAGGAGCCGGCTGAGGTTTGACTTCCTGGCGGGGTTCCTGTGCAGGCTTCGTCGCCTGTGCCGGTTCGGCCTCCGGACGTGGTTCCGGTTTCGGAGCCTGCGGCGCGGGTGCGGCGGGTTTCGCCGGCTGTGTGGATTTATTTTCGGCCGGAGCGGCTTTTGATTTATCAACAGCAGGTTCAGTCGCGGCCTTCATGCCTGATTTGAGGTTGTCAAGATCTATCGTGCCCAGAATGACCGGACCCGTCTTTACCGGTGCGGATGCTGTACGTTCCGGAGTTTTTGCCGGTTTCTCCTTTTTGTGTTCGCGGCGTTTGCTGAAACCTTCCGCCGCATCTTTCGCGGTCTTGTCGTTGCTGAATTCCTGCATGAGCAGGTCCACGGCATCGGAGTCGATACGGGCATTGGGGTTACCCTCGTCGACCTCGATGTTGTGTTTGCGCAGGAATTCCACCGCTGTGTTCACTCCTACATTCAGGTCTTTGGCTACTTTACTGATTTTTGTGCGCATATGCTGTTGTTAAATTATACAATTGATTAGTCCTCGAACTCGGCGCGGAGCACGGAGAGAACATGGTCGAGCGTCTCGACTTCGAGATCGGCCTGTTCGAGAGTCTCGCGCGGAGCATTGAGGACAGCCTTGGCGGTGCCGAGTCCGAGATCCTTGAGAGCCTCGATCACCCAGCCGTCTATCTCGTCGCGGAATTCGTCGAGATAGATGTCTTCCTCTCCCTCCTCGATGTCGCGGTATACGTCGATGGTATATCCCGTGAGCTTCTGGGCAAGGAATATGTTGAGACCTCCCTTTCCGATGGCGAGGCTGACCTCGTCGGGATGGAGGAATACCTCGGCTTTCTTCTCCTCCTCGTTGAGACGCATCGAAGAGATTTTCGCGGGAGAGAGGGCACGCTGTATGTAGAGCTGGGGATTGGTGGTGTAGGAGATCACGTCGATGTTCTCGTTGCGGAGCTCACGCACGATGCCGTGGATACGGCTTCCCTTGATTCCGACGCAGGCACCGACAGGATCGATGCGCTCGTCGTAGCTCTCGACTGCTATTTTGGCACGTTCGCCTGGTTTGCGGGCCACATCCTTGATGGTGATGAGGCCGTCGTGTATCTCGGGAACCTCCAGCTCGAAAAGACGGCGCAGGAAGCGCGGGTCGGTGCGGGAGATGATTACCTTGGGGTTGTTGTTGGGGTTGTCGACACGTTTCACGATGGCGCGTACCATGTCGCCCTTGTGGAAGAAGTCACCGGGAATCTGCTCCTCTTTCGGCAGGATCAGCTCGTTCTGGTCCTCGTCAATGAGAAGCATCTCGCGCTTCCATATCTGATGGACTTCGGCAGTGACGACTTCTCCTTCTATCTCTTTGAATTTGGAATAGATAGCATCTTTCTGGAGGTCGAGGATCTTCGACTGCAGGGTCTGACGGAGATTAAGGATGGCGCGGCGTCCGAATTTCTCGAAAAATATCTGTTTGGCCACTTCCTCTCCTATCTCGCATTCAGGGTCGATCTCGCGTGCCTCCGTAAGACCGATCTGCATGTCCTTGTTCTCGACTTTTCCGTCGGGAACCACCTCGAGGTTCTGGTAGATCTCGCAGTCTCCCTTGTCGGGGTTCATGATGACGTCGAAGTTCTCGTCAGAGCCGAACTGCTTTGCAAGCACGTTGCGGAATGATTCCTCGAGCACCGAGATCATGGTTGTCTTGTCGATGTTCTTGAGTTCCTTGAACTCGGCGAATCTGTCGACCATATTTACTGTCTCTGCTTTCTTTGCCATAAGACTATTTATCTGTAATATATGTAATGTTTCAGTTTTGTAAGAGCCCTCGGGTCCGGCCCGGAAGAGACCGTGACGCCTGTCAGAACTCGAATTCGTATTTCACCGACTTGACGTCGCCATAGGCGAAAGTCTCGGGCACGATCTGCTCCACAGGACGTTTCGCGCCTTCGGGACGCACCTTGACGAGGGTGTCGACAGTGAATTGCTCAGGGCCGGCGGTCGTCAGCGTGCCGTGGAGTTTCCGGCCGTCGCGTGTAAGCACCTCGACCTTGTTGCCGATGTTTTTCTCATATTGGGCCACGACCTTGAAAGGAGATGTCAGTCCCGCAGAGCCTACCTCAAGTTCATAATCCTCCTCATCGCGGGGGAATGCTTCTTCTATCGCTTTCGACAGTCCGACGATTTCACATATGAAGCTGTAAAGGTTGGTGACTATGTGGAGCAGGCAATCGTAGATGCTGCAATGGATTGTGTGCCGCCAGCTTGTATGCGGGCAGACTGCTCCCAGATGGGCGAGCCTTATTCTGCCAGGATGGATGAAAAGACCGGCAGATGGAGAGACACTTACGAAACTTTCCGTAAGGTCGGTGGAGAGTGGCCTAATGGCATTTGGGAGTATTGCGGTCACTGTTTCCGCGGTGAGAATGTGGAGCGTGGAAAGCCTATCCCATGCTGCTGAGATCGGAGGATGAAATGCAAAATCTTGATTATTTTACCCACATAGTAAAACCGTGTCTGCGGGACTTGCAGAGATGTAAGGAGAAATCAACGACGGAAATCGAACGCGGCTTTTATGAAGATCGTATTGCAGCTCAGGCAAATGATTTTGCGTTGGCTATGGATGTAACCATACTTGAGCTTTGGGAGCTGATGGAAAAATAGATCTCTGCAGTTCTGGATGGCATCTGCGTCATAAAAAGCCATACCCCAAAAAATAATTTTAGAATTTACTAAGCAAATTGCCTTTATCAAGGTAAGTAGTAATAGGAGGTGCGATTTAATGAGTATCTGTAAAAACTGCGGTCGTAAGATTCTGGAGGACGATCTGGAATATATCGTCAACGATGGAACGCCGGACGAATATGTGCAATGCGAAAGCTGTCACGATTCCATGTGGGAGGACAACAAGATTGTTCTGTGTGAAGCTTGCGGATGTTGGTTTGATACAGATAAAATCCACGACGAGGGCGAGGACTTTGCGCCGTGTCCGAAATGTGGGTGCGACATCGTGGATGGCCTGACAAAAGAGGAATGGGAGGAAGAGCATTGTCTGCCCCGTTATTCTGTGATCGTGAAAATGGGACAATATTCCCGTGGATATGTGATCTCTGCGAAAGACCCACGCGATATGATGGAAAAGCTTCTCCGCCATATCGGGCTGATGTCCGGCGCGGAGATTTTCTATTCTGAGATTTTATTAGATGAGGATGTGATCGAATGAGCGCCTATACGCTGAGAAACAAGATCGAGGAAAGCCGCCGCTGGTACATGGAAAAGTACAAGCGTCTGGGCTGGCAGTGGACGGACGAGGGACTTCCTTATGCAATCATGGACTATCATAGCTGCGTCGGTTCGGTTTTGGATTTCACAGATGATGACTGGCAGGTCGCTGAGGAAAATGGATTTTCTCGTGATGAAGTCATTACTTTATGCGAAGATCGTGAGGATGAATAAATGACAGAAAAAGATATTGTGAATGTGCTGTATCGTGACGGATATCACGCTGCGGCAAAGCTGATCGAAAAGAAGTCTGAGACAATCGAAAGCAGAAAATCTCTGATACTGTGGAAAGATGATTTTACCAGTGAAAACAAGTGGAAATCCCTTTGTGCGGCTCTTGATGTTCCGGAAGATACAGTCACGCTGGAGCTGAAATGCAATGTTGTAGCAGCATTTCCATATAAAAAATAATTTCAACGGCTGGTAGGCAAAGCCGAAATTTTAGGGGTAGATATAATAGAAAGCCCAAAACAATCATCACAAATTACTTTCTACTTTAAGGAGGATTCAAAAATGGCAGCAAATGTCGAAACTATGTTCTATGTGCGTGAAAAGCCCTGGCACGGTCTGGGTGTTGAGGTTCAGGAAGCGTTGAATAGCGCTGATGCGCTGAAAATGGCTGGTCTTGATTGGGAGGTCAAGCAGAGAAACATTCAGGTCTGTGGCGGTGCGAAGATCGAGAATTATAAGGCAAATGTCCGTAGCACAGATGGTCGTGTGCTTGGTGTTGTCTCTGACCGCTATCAGATCGTGCAGAATAGGGACGCTTTCAGCTTTACCGATGAACTGATCGGCGGTGATGTCCGCTATGAAACTGCTGGAAGCTTGCAGAATGGCAAGAAGATTTGGCTGCTGGCAAAGATGCCTGAGCGCGAGGTCGTTGGCGATAAGGTCGAGCCGTACCTTTGCTTCTCGAATACGCACGACGGAAGCGGTTCTATCCGTGTCTGCATGACTCCGATTCGTGTTGTCTGCAATAACACTTTGAATCTTGCGCTGAATAGCGCGAAGCGTCAGTGGGCAACAAAGCATGTCGGCAATATCGACGAGAAGATGCGGGAAGCGCGTATGTGTCTCCAGCTTGCGGATGCCTACATGGATGAGCTTGCTGTTTGCGCAGATCGTCTTGTAAATACGACAATCACCGATGAACAGCTTGATAAGCTTCTGGATGAGATGTTCCCTGTTGACGATGACGATACCGAGCGCAAGAAGAACAGTGTGAAAAAGGCAAAGGACGAGTTCATGATCTGCTATTTCCGTCCGGATATCATGAAGTTCCTTAACACCGGTTGGGGCGTTGTGAATGCTATGAGCGATATGATTTCTCATTCTGCCCCGCGCCGTCAGACTGGCAGCTACCGTGAAAACAACTGGAACAGAATCATGGATGGCCACAAGATGCTCGACCGCATGACAGAGCTTGTTTGCGCACGATAAACAGTGATTGAGAGCCGCCCATTCGGGCGGCTCTTTTCGTAGAGAGGTGTAACATGGAAGAAAATCGCGTTGTCTTGTTCAAAACACATTTAGATGCAATTCCGGATAGCTGCAAAGATTGCGCCTGTCACTGGTGCTATCTCCCGTTGAAAAAGCGGAAGTGGGGCTATTCTGATGAGTTGAAAAAGAAATACTTGACTCAGCGGCACGAAGATTGTCCGCTGCATTTGGAGGTTATGAAATGAAGCTTTTCCTTTTGATTCATGAACAGGATACGGATGCCGCTTGTGGTTCGTCTGTCGATCTTTTCTCGACGCTGGAAGCGGCGCAGGCCAAGATGAAAACGGTTTATGAGAAGACAGTCGAAAGTTGGGATTTCGATATTGAAAATCAAACGGACGATTATTGCTGCGAGTTTTCCGATATGGATGCCTCTATTCGAGACGGTTCTGATGTTGAGGTGTGGCGTATCGAAGAAAAAGAGCTTGATGTCAATATCGCTGTCAAGGTTCATGGCGGGATGGTGCAAGAGGTGTATTCCGATGCTGATGTCGGTGTCGAGGTTTATGATCTTGACTCTTCTGATTTTGCGGAGGAAAGCGAGCTGACCGAAACGGAGCAGCGTGAGCGCGAGCTTGACGAGCAGATTGCTCAGCCTGGTTGGAGAGCTGTATGGTAAAACTGTCCTGATGAGTCTTTGGAAAGTAAGACGAAACTGCCCTATTGGGCAGTCGGCAGAAAAAACTATATTCTGGTGGGCAAAATCCTGTTTGAATGGGTAGATATAATAGGAGGCGATAATATGTCGATGCCAAATTTTAATACGATGAGAAATTTTCCTCTCTATGTGAGAGATTTCGTTTCTGAGGTGGATTATTGTCCAGCTTGCAATACATATGGAGAAGATGGTGTATGCCCGATTTGTGGCGCAGCTACGGAGCGGAAAGTATATCTGGATGAGGTAGCAGCATTTGAGTTCGCGGAAGAGATGGAGACGCGGTTGAGTGATGCAAATGCAAAGCTTGAATTTCATTCTATTTCAACTGTTGGCGGAAAATATTATGGGGTTCAGTTCTATGTGGAGGAAAAGCATGACCCGAATGAGTATGATAATGACGATTGCCATTATTATTTCGATGTATGCCGTAGTGTAGCAATTCGTCGGTATAACAGTGAGATCAATAAGATCAATCGAATTTTGAAAATGCTTGCGAAAGAATATGGGTTTGATGAGGTCTATTGTTCCGCTGTATTTGGAAACGGTGAAGCGATTTACACAAAGGTGGAAAATACACAGCGAGCGCGTATTGTTCGCGCCATAAAAGAAATTGCGTGATGGAGGGATTACGATGAAATCAAAATGCTTGACTTATACCGTGGAGCTTACACGAGAAGAAATAGACACTGTAACGACGGCGTTAAATAGCGAGTACAAATTCTTGAAAGAAAAATATGCAAATGCGCGTCAACAGAATGCTGCGGAAGTATATGAACGCATGGATGAGGCGCGCACTTTGCGGAATGATTTTGCAAGGCTCATCGGTGTAACTTTTATGGGCGAAGATGCCTAAACGATTCTTGAAGAAAAACGGAAATGATGATATAATGCGGAGGTAACATGAACGGAAACAAGGTGATTCGAGTGACTTTTGGTGAACGGGTTGAGCAGGCCAAGAAAAAAGCTGAGGAAGAATATCAGGAGAAGCTGGAGCGCTCAAAGCAGTCTGATGTTGATGTAAGAGATTTTTTTGATGATGAAGAGCTTGACCGCATTCTTTCGGATAACGAGTTTTTCAATGGAAGAGTTGCCGATCTGTCTAAAATGCAGCGGTATGAAAAGCTGAAGCTTGCAGCTCGATGGATGAACGATCATAGCATGGAGGTCGTTTGTGTTGACATTGACAAGCCGTCTCAGTCCAGACCGAATGTGGTCGTTTCGATGGAGCTACGACGTCTCTCTTCCCTTCGCGGACGCGAGTTAAAAATCTTTTCTGCAATGAATGCACTGGCAGACACCGTATTTTTGAGCGGTCTGAAAGATGAAGCTATTCGTTTCAGCTTTGGAATTGAAAGCCTCTGGCAGTAAGGAGAAATATATGAAAGTCCTATATCCGTGGAAAATGATTGGCAGATATGCTGATGATGAAGAGATCGAGGTCGGCGGCTTTGACGAAGAAGATTGCATGACACGTCTGATTTCCATGATAGATAAGCATGGCGATTTAGTCTGGTATTCCGGTGTTTCTGACGAGGATTATGTAGCTGGTGAGTATATCGGACGAGAAAACTTCATCTACGATTAACTGAATATAACGACGAAAGACGCTGGAAAAACCAGCGTCTTTTTTTTGCACTTTGGTAAGCAAATAGAATTTTTACAAGGTAGTTGTAGTGAGAGAACAACACAACGAGAAAGGATGATTTTGATGACAGTCAATTACGATAAGTCCTATTTGCCTGCGGGCTATGAAAGGTTCGTGTCTCGCGGATGCGCCGCTGAGGACATTTACCACCTGCGTTTCAACTTCTGCTACACGGACGCACAGAGAGATGAAAACAGGCGCGAGCATGACACACTTCCGGAGGACGCTTGGCGCGAGCGGCACAGACAGGCTTGTGAAACCAACAACACCTTCATGCACAAGGTCATGGCGACCATCGCACAGCAATTTATCTGCTATCAGTACGACAAAGAGCAGGAGCGCAAGATCAACTATGACAGCAATCAGTGGGATTTGTTCTTCTGGTGCAGCCATTGGACGAAAGAGAGCGGCTTGACCGGTCGCGACTATACCTACTTCACCCTCGGCATGAATAAGGCGAATACGGTGGAGCAAAACGCAGAGCTTTGCAAGGAGCTGTTGGAGTTGCTGGAAAGAGCTTTCGGCGACAGCGAAAACCTTGATGTCGCGATTCAGTATTGTCTCCGCTGGGATGAGGAGAGGCTGGCAAACGATGCCAAGCTCGCCGCGAAAAAGCTCGTGGGAAAGCGCGTGTCCTTTTACGGCATGGATGGACGGCTGGTGGAGTCAAACGGCAAGGTCTATTTTATGAAAAAATATGCAAAAAGCAAGGGCTGTCTGGTTGACGATTCTGATTTGATTCGTTTTGCGGATGAGCTGGAAGAAACGGAGGCTTTACAATGAGATATTTTAGTACGCAGCGCCCGCTTACTCCTGGCGCTTTTCCAAAGCCGTCCGATAACAAGGTGATTGCGGTTGAAAACTTTGACACATACGATGGGCGGATGTTTTGTCCTGCGGTCGGTCGGCTGGCATATGGATATGTTGACTATGAAAAGCCTCTGACGGCAGAACAGTCAGCCGATTATGAGCTGATTCCGCAGAAGTTCCCGCAGTATGTTAAGACATATGATGGATATATTGGCGTTCTGGTTGGCTTAGAATACGGGGAATTTCCAATCTATCGTTTCCCAGGCGGCGAGCGGGTTGCAGATCGGTACGAGATTGAGACTGGCAGCAACGCCCGCTCCGATCTTGAATGAAAACATAGGAGGTATGAACATTGGCTGTACTGTGTTTTGTTTTTCTGGTAGTCAAGCTGACTTATGATGGTTGTAAAACGGCGTATGCAAAATGGTACGCGGAAAACTGTAACCCGTACCGTGCATATCGTCAGGCAGTGAATGAGAACAGATGATGGAGGTCATATATGAGCTTACTTGATAAGTTTAACAGTATTGAGGTAAAGGCGGATACTCGTATTTCGGAGTGTGATCGTGAGTTTTGCATGGCCTATCATGAGGCTTATGTCAAAGGTCGCGCTGCATTGAAGTCCTTGCGTCAGTCAGTTGAGGAATATTTGAATGAGCAGCAGTCGATCATCTCTCGCGTTGTTCCAAAAGATGAGATGTACGACAGGTCGTTTTTTCTTGGGGACAGCGTACATGTCCATGATATCACAAGCCGTTTGCGTAACGCACATCATGTTCTCATTAGCGTCCTTGTTTCCTACTTTGAGAGAACATATAAGGTTTCGTTGGAGGCAAGCAAAATTGAAGAAGTTCTTCTTCCGAAAGAGCCAGATCGTTATGCGTCGCTCAGCAGTGCTGAATACAAAGAATATTATGATGCTGTGGAAAACACGGAATTGAAGTACGAAGACATTCTCGACCAAATTTTCATTCAGCTTGGCGGTTTTTCGTTCCAGGAAAAGGCACTGAACGAGCTGAAGCAGAAAGCTCACGATGCTGCATGGAACAAATATTACGGGAACAAGTGTTATGAACAGAAAAAGGCTGTCATTTCCTTTTCTCACTATGCTTGTAGCTTTGATAGCTGGCATGAAGAGTATTATCACGGTGAGCATGAGATTCAGCTTACTGACGGAATGAAAAATGTCGTTCGCGCTCTTGCATATTTTGAGTGCGGCACTGCGGATAACATTCCTTGGATGCTCAATACTCTGCTTGGATATCAGTGGAAAACTTACAACACGGAAATGCAGCTTGGATTGGAAAAGCTGAAGAGTATCAAGTGTTTCAAAAACGGTCGCGTGGATGTTCGCTTTACCAGCGAGGCATTCGCCCGTGAGTTTGCAGAGACGTTTCTTGGAAATGAACTTTGATGGAGGTACGTTATGACAAAGCAAGAACGGCTTATTGTATCGGCTTATACCGGTGTGTTGATGTGTGATTTTTCGGAGTTTCAGATTTATGTGGAACAGCTCTTACAGCGACCAGTTTTCACACATGAGCTTGCAATGGCAGATGTATGGCAAGAGATCAAGGAAAAATCTAAACCGGCGTTTCTGTCTCTATGTCGGGATGAATAGGAGGCATATATGGGAAAGTGCATTACAAGTTGTGGGAAGGACAAAGCTCGTTGCTGTACAGATGATTGTTTTCTTCGTGTTACAGAAGGTAGCCGCCTGAGAGATTTGAAGTACAACAATATTGCGTGTTTCTGTAGCGGATTGTCCATCTATGATGACGGAAAAGAGGTTGCCTGCGGTTTTATTGGAGAGGTTCTTCGTTCCGTTGCACATCTGGCGGATCGTGAGGTCGAGAGCTGCAACACATTTTTCGATATGTTTGTGATTCGCCTTAAAAAGAAGTAAGCAAATCAATATACCAGTGGGTAGTTATAGTGTATTGGAGGTGTAGCATGAAATACAAATATTTAGGCCAGTCGATTCCGCAAGATAGCCGCCGTGAATTAAATAATAAGATTCTTTATCTTGTAGATAACGATTTGGTTGAGTCTTCCGGTATTACCTGCGAGGATATCTATAACGCTTACACTGGCGATGGTGGATTGCACGGTCTGCGCTATTCTGATTACAACAGCTATTCCGAATACTCCAGCGCAAAGAAAGAAATTGAAAACGGTCAATTTTTCACACCGGATAGCGTGTGCAAGTTTATCATGGATTGTCTCTCGTTGAGCAATCAGGATGTTTTTGCAGATCTGACATGTGGGATGGGCAATTTTTTCAATTACGCACCGATGGAGGCAAACGCTTATGGTTGCGAATTGGATGCGAAAGCTTATAAGGTTGCACATTATCTATATCCAAAAGCAAATTTGACCTGTGGAGATATTCGCAGTTATGAACCTGGTATCAAGCTGGACTATGTTATTGGGAATCCTCCTTTCAATCTTCGTTGGTGGGTGGATGGCGCACAGATTCTTTCTCAGCTTTACTATTGCCAGAAAGCCGCAGCTTTGCTAAAGCCTATGGGCATTATGGCGCTTGTTGTGCCGAAGTCATTTCTTGCGGATGATTTTAGTGATAGCGGATTGATTAAGGAGATGGAAAAGCATTTTAGTTTCCTTGGTCAGTTTATGCTTCGCGCAGATACTTTCGCATCAATGGGAGTTGCCGATTATGAGACAAAGGTGCAATTTTGGCAGCGTAATAGTGATATGGATAGCTGGAAACGGAATCCGTACTCCACAGAGATGACAATGCAAGTGGATTGTATGAACGCAGCTATGGTCAGAAAGGTTCGTGAACAGATCGTAGCGGATGCTCAGGCGGTATTCGTGAAAAATCGTTCGCACATTTTACTGGAACTCGCAAGAGATCATGATTCATCTGCTGAGTTTTTGTACAATGTGAAGAAATACCTATACGCAATTAAAACGCACCCAAATCTCAAAGAAAAATACACGAAATGCTGTGAATATCTCAATCGTTACTATACGGAGAAACAGCCTGAAAGTATGTCTTATGAAGAGTGGTGTCGCGTCCGCTTGACTGAGGCAAAAGTATTGGCTTATTTACGGAATGTCGTAAAGTATCAGCACCCCGCTCAGTACGAGGATAAAATTTGTCTTGTAAAACGAGACTATGATCTTGTGTATAAGGCATATAGCCCCAAAATGGCGCGTCAATTATCGGATGAGATGAAAACGCCTACTCCGATTTATGATATTGCCATCAGTGAAGAAGATACAGAGCGATATGGAAGATACGCTCGGCTTTTGCGTCGCAAACAGCACGAATACAGTATTGAACAGCAAAAGTTTTCTGAAATGATTGAAGATACTGACATTAAGTCGTGGCTGGATGGTTTTGTTCTGCATGATGAAGAAAATGAAGAAGATATTATGCTGAACAATTTGCAAAAACACGACATCAATCTTGTTCTACAAAAGCGATATGCTCTTTTGCAGTGGGAACAGGGCTGCGGTAAGACTCTTGCCGGTATTGCTATTGGGCGTTATAGGATGGAACAGAAGAATGCGTTTTGCACGTTTGTTGTCTCTTCTGCAATCTCAATCAAGAACACCTGGGATGTCATGCTCCCTAATTTCGGAGTCAGATATGTTATGGTGAACAAGCTCGTTGATCTTGACAAGGTGCAGCGTGGAGATTTTGTCCTTATTACGCTGAACAAGCTTGGCAAATATCGTAAACAAGTAAAGCGCTGGGTGAGGATTCATAATCAAAATGTCGCACTTTGCTTTGATGAGAGCGATGAGATGACGAATCCATCCAGTTTACGCACGAAGTCTGTTCTGGACTGCTTTCGACACTGCCGTTTTAAGCTTGAGATGACCGGTACAAGTACACGGAATAATATCAGCGAGTTTGCGCCGCAGTTGGAATTGGCATATAACAATTCGTTCAACATGATTTCCTGGTGCAAAACAATCTATCATTATGATCGAGCCAGCAAGAAAGACGGCGTTGAAGAAGGTCTCCATGTATATGGGAATCCGTATTATGGACAGCCTATCCCCGCATATCACAAGGGGTATAACCTTTTTGCAGATTCTCACCTTCCGGAAAAGATCACGGTCTTTGGCGTTGGACAGAGAACACAGGATATTTATAATGCGGACGAACTGGATAACATTCTTTCCAGATTTGTGATTACACGGACGCTGGAAGAAATCTCAGGCAGAGATATCAAGCGTATCCACCAAGTCCCCGTTCGTTTTACGGAAAGCGAACGCGCGGTTTATACCAAAGCGATTGAAGAGTTTCATGTCATGCGTGGTAATTATTTTGCTTCGACTGGAAATTCTCGCAAGGATTCCATGATGCGGCTTATTCAGCAAATTACGCTATTGCTCAGAATCAGCGCAGCCCCTAATACAATTCGTGAGTATGACGGAGGTTTGCCGACGAAAATTGCAAAAGTGATTGAAATGCTGCAGAGCATGAGCGGTGAGATCGTAGCAATCGGTGTACGGCACAAGGTTGTTGTTGATGCTTATGCAAAGGCAATTCGAGAGATCATGCCAGACAGACCTCTGTTTGTTGTTACGGGATCTACCACGACGCTTGCAAAGCGTAGAGCATTGCGTAAGACCTTAAAAGAAAGCAAGAATGGAATCTTACTTTGTACACAGCAAAGCTTGCCAAGTTCTGTGAGCTTTGAATATGTGGATAAGGTAATAATTCCGGAGCTGCACTACAACAATTCTCGGATGAGCCAGTTTTATATGCGTTTTATTCGCTTTACTTCTAAGCGGATGAAGGATATCTATTTTGTTACCTATCTTGGTAGCATTGAGTCGAACCAGATGCAGATGGTGCTTGCCAAGGAAAAGATCAATATGTTCATGCGAGGGAAAGATACCGACTTGGATGAAATCTATAATCGGTTTGGTGTGGACTATAATCTTCTGTCTGCTCTGATGTCACGCGAGGTGGATGAGAACGGGAAATTCCATATCAGGTGGGGCGAACAAGAAATTGCATGATGTGGTAAGCAAACGCAATATCTTGTGGGTAAATATATCAGAGGACACAAAAAGCCTTTTATCTTAGCAAAGGAGTTAGCAAATCAATATTGGAGGTGTCATATGAGCTACTCTTTCATCCATCGCGGAGGGCATATTGAAGTTGTTGACGCTATGGGACGATTTGTTTTGTCGGCAGATACAATAGCGGAAGCGTATAAGGAGTTGGCAAAAGAACTGGAAGCGTCAAGAAAGATCGAATAAAATAAGCCTCCCCGAAACGGGGAGGCGGAAAGAGAGCATATATGGAAGAGACTTTCGTAAGAATGCGCAAAGCAAATGGTGTAACGCAGCGAATGAAAGATTTCTGGACGGTTTCTGTGAAGGATGGAAAATATGTGATATCAGCTAATGGACAACCGATTTGTCATGGCACTGTTCAACTTGGACAGACATGCGAAGTCATTCTTCGTGAGTGTTGCGGCGGAGTTTTCAGTAGGGTTAGTTAGTAATTCTCTTCTGAAGATATACACGGCGCATGTCATTCTCCCAGGCGGTTTTTCTGTGATATCTTGTCCATTTCACATATTCAGACCAGCGGTGTTCAGATGCTTCTTTGGATAGGCCAAATACGCGCTTGATATCTGATGGAGATTCAATTCTGAGTATCTCATACAGCGGCATAGGGCAAAGTAATGTGGCGGCAAATTGATCTGCCTCCGATTCAAACTCCGGAGCAGTAAGGTTGTTAAAACCGTTTTCTGCAAGCATTGGTTCTGCGACCAGCGGAAGGTGCTTTAGGATGACATGTCCAAGTTCATGTGCTTTTGTCCATAATCTTCTCCCATCAACATTGTTATCGGCGCAATCTTCATTCCACAAGATAAGATAACGGTCATTTGCAATGTCATAGTGCGTACAGCCAGATTTACTTTCACACAGAATGATTACATCCCGAACGGTACACTGGTTGATTGTAGCAAACTCCTGATAGGTCAGCGCTCTACAGTTTGGCAATTGTGCAAGGATATCGTAGGTGCAGATTGGGAATGAGATGCTGTCCATTCCCCTATACACTTGCAATACTTGATTGTATATGTAAGGATATCTAATCACGGATATATACCTCCAGTGGGATGTAGTATATCATATTCGGTGTCCAATAAAGCGGACTAATTCTCGTCCTTAAAGGCATATTCAAAGCCAAGACGGATCATCTTCATCATTTTTTCACGATCTTGTGCTGACATTTTTGATTTTGCTCGCTGCAAGGATACAAAATCATCATCCGATAACAGTTCTTCCGCAGATGACGGAATGTCTGATAGTCCAATTAAGTAATCAGATGAAACGCCAAAGTATTTTGCGATGATCTTAACCTTATCAATAGACGGTGAAGTGTTTGTTTTCCATTTGCGGATTAAGGATGTCCCGATTCCGAGATCTTCTTCCAATTTTGCCATAGTGATCCCGCGCTCAGCGCAAAGCTCCTTTATTCTAAGATACAAAATTGATTCCATATGGTTGTCCTCCAATGCAGATAATATTTTCACGCTTTTCTATTGACAGCGATAAGATATTCTGCTATACTGCGTAGTGTCGATAAGATATTATCGCTATAGTTGAAATTATAGACCATATTTTCGCGGCTGTCAACATGATAATCAATATTGGAGGGTGTGTATCAGGATGAATGTATTAAACGGTTCAGAGCAGTATGAGATGAGAGCAGAAGATTTTGGTATGGAGAGCGCACAGTCCGATAAGATCGTCCTCCCGTATCTTGGGATGTTATGGGGAGATTTTCTTTTGGATATTATGAACGCCGTATCTCGAAAGATGACGCTTCCTCATGACGCATTGTATGAGCAGCTTGTAAAACAAGTTTCTGCTGGATTCTCTTTTAATGTTCAGCCGGCGCAAATTCGTATCATTGCCTATGTTGATGTATTCCCGTTTGACGGAACATCGTTTCGTGATAGAGTTTTTGTTCAGGCCAGTAATGATGAGATCGCCTCGGTGTTGGACAGGTTTTTTCAATGTGGTTGTTGTGGATTGGATGATGACTATTCTACATATTATCACGAAAAATATATGGCGTGGCGCGAAGCAAAAAAATAAAACTTATTTAGCAATTTCCTATTGACAAACGGCTTCCGCTGCGCTATACTATCACTTGTAAGGAACAAGTTAAACAACTTATAATTTGAATAGGAGGGTGGCGCGTGGATAACAGTAGTTACCGTAGCCAGTATATTGCCTCTGATACTGCGAAAGTGTCTGAACAGTCCGCAAATGCGGTAATTGCATTTTGGAGGCGTGTCGCAAAGGCAGAGGGTGAAATCGGAAAGAATCTGGAAGATGGGTATTCAAAAGCAGAATACATCGAGCTGATCTCGAAGTTGAATATCACAAGCCCCAACGTCCTGCTTCCTACAAAAAGCCGAATCGGAAAGTATTTGAAGTGGCTGCGAGAAAAAGGTGTTCTTGAAAAAGAGTATGTCGATAATCTTTACGCCATTCGATACAATGCGATTAACGCAAATCATGTTTACGACAGCAAGTATTTCAAGGATTTTGAGTCGTTACAATCTGCGATTGAATCTACCTTGTGGGCTGCTGAGAAAGTTGATGATAGCGTCTTTGCTCTTCAAATCTCTGCAATTTACTTTGCGTGGCTTGGTTTACACATCGAGGAGGCACTTCAAATCAAGAAAGATGATATTAAAGATGATTGTGTAAAAATCGGAGATCGAACCATCATTCCAAACAGTACGATTATGGCGTATCTTTGTGATTACCGTGATGCGGTTGACTACGAGTCTCAAGCAAAGGGTGTCATTCGTTTGAAGTATACAAACTCCGAATGGCTGTTTCGCACCGCCCGCTCGACGCATGTGGATGTACCTAAGGTAATGAGGATCTTCATTCGTAACTTCGGTTTGGCCGGCAATGAAGAAGCAAATATCTTTAATTATGATAAGGTGTACTGGTCTGGCATATTCAGCCGTGCGTATGAATATGAGCAGGAAAACGGTGAAATTGAGGCTGGCAACATCCCACTTCTTGAAAATTTGTTTAATGAAAAGTATCCATCTGTTTCTGTAGCGCATAAGCGTTTGCATGAATATCAAGGTTTCAAGCAGCATTTCTTTTCTGATATCGCCTCCAACGAGGAAGCTTAAAAGGCGAAAAGCCTTTTAGGTTTTACATAGGAATTAGCTAAACAAGATATGTCCGAATAGTTTCCGGTGAAACGCAGTTGAGAGCAGGTTCAACTCCTGAGCGGATACAAAGCTAATCTTATGAACGAGAGAGGGGTGATGCGATTGGTTGGGTGTCAGTATTGCAAGAAAGCTCGTGCTTTCTGGGCTTACGATAGCCACGGAAGTCCTCACGGAAGCTATCAGAACGCACATATTGAGGTTGGAACGAATATCTTCCACGATACCGCTGGGCGGCAAATGCGCATTCGTTACTGTCCTATGTGCGGAAGATCTCTGCTGGATACCTCAGATGCGGGGGGGGTAACACAAGTGTTGTTTCCATTTTTGCAGCCCCGAAATCGTCTCGCCGTATCCTAACTTAAATTAAGGAGTGTATGAAATGGCTAACAAGCGAAACGACAGCGGTTACTTCTGGGTTGATAAGACTTTGACCTGTAACGGCTGTAAGTTCCTCAACTTTTACAAGTGTGGTTGCCGACGCAACCAAGAGCCTGGAAAGGTTCGTCCGCTTTCGTCCTATACCAATGGCGATGATTATGTCGCGGTTCTCAAGCCTACGGACTGCGATTATCAGAAAGAGCAGAAGCCGCAGGTTAAGGATGATAAGGAGAATGAGTAATGCCCATATTTGTTCTCCTTGTGTTTGTGGGTGCAGCTCTTTTGTGGCTGCTACTGTCCTTTGGCTTTATCCCTATCGGTAAGTTGTCCAACAGACTTCTGAAAGATGCTTCTGATGCAATGTCAAAGGATGAAAAAGATGAAAAAATTGAAGATAAGGAAGAAAAATAACCTATGAGAAAGAATGGTTTTGTTGGTGCTATCGTTTTGGCGATCATCATTTTTGGCGGCGTGATTCTCGGTTTTAGCTGTACATCGCGTGTCCCTACCGGTTATGTCGGAGTCGTTTATAATATGAACGGCGGCGTTGATGGTGAGGTTCTGAGTCAGGGCTGGCATCTTGTAGCGCCTACAAAGAAAGTAACCACCTATTCTATCGGTTTGGAGCAGTCCTACCTTACAAGCGAGGAAAAGGGTGACTCTCCGAACGATGAGAGCTTTTCCATTCCGACGTCCGATGGCAAGACTGTTCGTGTAAATCTTGAGTTCTCTTACAGATTTGACGAAGAGCGTGTTGCTGAAACATTTACGACTTTCAAGGGCAAGTCTGGAGAACAGATTAAGGATACATTTATTAAGCCTAAGATTATTGCGTGGACGCAGGAGGTTTCTGCAAATTACCCCGTCACTGACATCTTTGGCGATAAGCGTACTGAAATCAATGCTGAGTTGGACACCTATTTGCGTGATAAGTTCGATAAGTACGGCATTATTATCGACACAGTAAACTTCACTGATATCAGTGTAGATGATGAAACCGCCGCCGCAATTCAGAAGAAGGTCACTGCGCAGCAGGAACTTGAACTGGCTAATATCGAGGCTCAGACTGCCAAGGTTCAGGCCGAAAAGGATCGTCAGGTTGCTGAAATCAACGCTGAGAAGCAGATCATTGATGCAAATGCGAAGGCTGAGGTAACGCGCATTGAAGCAGAAGCAGAAGCTCAGGCAAACCGTGAGATTGCCGCATCCCTCACCCCAAATCTGATTGAGAAGATCAAGTACGAGCGCTGGAATGGTGAGCTTCCTACCGTATCTGGTTCTGGAGCAATCGTCAGTATTGACGGCGTTGACTGATCGGAGGATATGAATGAAAAATAAGGTTCGTGATATCCTTGCGGATAAGAAAGTGAAGCTGCAAGAATTGACTGCACAGGCAGAAGCGGCGGTTGATCTTGTAACGAGAACAATTTCTGGTTTGGAGCTTGTCAACCAAGAAATTGATGACACGGTTGCAGAAATTGACAAGTATTCTGCTGAGCTTGCGTGTACGCGAGTGGAGCTTAGCAAGAATCGTACACACAATGCTGCGATCATTGCAAATTTTGCAAAACTTCTGGAAGTTCCGGAAACAGAAAGTCAGCCAGTAGCCTAATAGCTACTTGTAACGACGCGAACAGCAATTTTCTTACATATATTTGGGTTATATCGTACATGCGTCGTGTGAAATAAAACTTGGAGGAATAACATCGTGAAGCTGAAGTTCAATGTTGGTGATCGTGTTTTTGATAAGAAGTACGGTCATGGTGTGGTTCAGAGAGTTGATGCTGGAAACAGCGAGTTCCCGTATCTTATCTTCTACGAAGATGGGACGAAGATCTGGTATAAGGCAAAGGGTGTAACTCTTGCCCCTGCGGAACAGCAGGATTAAGTAAGTTAGAAAGACGCAAACAGCAATCTAACAAAATCAAACTTGAAATTTGACAGATAAGCGTCTTGTGGTGTGATATGGAGTAGTAATCCTAACTGGTAAGGAAGTAGTTTGCTAAACTACCAGTAATCGGGAACGATGTGCAGGTTCGAGTCCTGTCTACTCCGCCAACAAAAGCAAGTAGACAAAGAGAAAGTCTGTTCGCAATCGAAGCCGGCAATCATTGATTATTTTGTCCGCTTTCTTCACGGTAACTGCATGGCAGGAGTGCGAATACAAAACAGATTGGGTTCTGTTGTATGGGAGCGTGGCCTATACCTTGCTTGATATATGCTGATGTGATGGAACTGGCATACATGGGGGACTTAAAATCCCCCGCCGATTGTGGATTATGGGTTCGACTCCCATCATCAGCACCAGCCGTTGTGATGATCGGCTTTCATCTCCTTCTTTGTGTGACGGTGGGACAGACCACTACTGCCGTGTAAGTGCGGCATAAATGAGGGCGTCTGGATGACAGCTTTAAGGTGTATCGAACGGCGGACACCTACAGCAATGTTCTTTAAGAAAACTGGAATTTTTCTGCTTGCGGGTTCGATTCCCGTAGCTCTCAAAGCCGTTAAATAATCTTCTCGAATTGGTGAGCAATTCACAACTTCTCTGGGAAGATGTAATAAGAAATGCAGAGGTAGCTCAGTCGGTAGAGCATCAGACAAAAAATGTGCTAAGCATTAGCACTAACAGCAATGTTAAAGGAATCCGAGTGTCGGAGGTTCGAGTCCTCCCCTCTGCGTCTATATTCGTGTGTAACATTTACGAAAGTACACCGTGGATGCGATTGGTATATGTCAGTTCGATTCTGACCGCACGAGCCTATAATGCCAGGGTAGCTCAACTGGTAGAGCGCGTAATAATGCGACTTGTTAAGCCGCTTACAGCAAATTTCTTTTGGTCTGTTAAACCCGTGGTTGCAGGTTCGATTCCTGCCCCTGGCTCAACGTGAATGACTGCTTAAACCATTCTAAACCGACACGACAAAAGGGTAGAAATGGTGACAGCTCGGAGAGACGGGCATCTATATACGGCAGTGGTGAAGCGGTAACACAGCAGCCATACAAATGCGAAAAGTGGATTTTCGCTAACAGCTATTTCACAATCCAAGCTGCCAATCGTAGGTTCGATTCCTACCTGCCGTTCCACGGGTATAGAGTTGACTTTTCCGTTCAAACAGCCCCTTATAAAGTTGGTAGTAACGGTATGAGACGCACACAGCAATTTGTAAGTAAAGTATTTGGCCTGATAAGCGGATTTCTTTTGCGTCTCGCCCCCTCCTTTAAGACACAAACAGCATCGAGTGTGAAATGGTGTCTTGAAGGCTATTTCAAGCGAAAAGAAATTAGTTAAACAATTCAAGGAGGAAGTAGGTATGAGTGGTTTTATGTCTGCTATGAAAAGCACTTTGAACGATGAGTTCAATGTTTCTGTTACTGAGAACGGTGCTATTGGCTATCGCACTACTGGCAAGGAACTGTTGGATCTCAACTTTGCCGTTGCATCTCTTCGTAAGGCATCTCCGAGCGATATTGCAAATCGTTTCGTCAGAGCGTTTTTCGAGGATAAGATCACGGCAATGAAATGGCTGTTCTTTGCGCGTGATGTTCGTGGAGGTCTTGGTGAACGCCGTTTGTTCCGCATTGTGTTTCAGCGCATGGCTGAGGAAAATCCGGAATACATCATTCCGCTGCTTCCTCTCGTTCCTGAGTATGGACGCTATGATGACCTGTGGTGTTTGTTTGATACAAAGCTTGCACATAATGTACTGAACATCATTGCGCAGCAGCTCCGCGAGGACATTCAGAACTTGAGTGATGGCAATGGTATTTCTCTTCTCGCAAAGTGGCTTCCGTCTGCGAATGCTCATTCCGCTGACGCAAAGCGTTATGCTAAGCAGATTTACAAGTTTATGGGCATTTCTGAGCGCGACTACCGTAAGGTGCTGTCCAAGCTGCGTTCTAAGCTGGATATCGTGGAGAAGAAAATGTCCGAAAAGCGTTGGGATGAGATTGCGTATGAAGCTGTCCCGTCTCGTGCAAATCTGATTTACAACTCTGCGTTCCTTCGTAACGACGAAGATCGTCGCCGTGATTTCCTATCCCGTTTGGAAAAGGGCGAAACGAAAATCAATGCGTCTACGCTTTTCCCGCATGACATTGTTGCAAAGTATAGCGATGGTTGGCGTGGTCTGAAGCCTACGGATAAGACGCTTGAAGCTCTTTGGAACGCGCTTCCCGATACCGTAAACGGATGCGGCAATACAATTGTTGTTGCGGATGGCAGCGGCAGTATGACCGTGAATGTTGGCGGCGGCAATGTTACTGCGCTGGCTGTGGCAAACGCGCTTGCAATTTATTTCGCAGAGCGTTCCTCTGGTCAGTTCAAGGATAATTACATTACATTTTCTGAGCGTCCTCAGCTCGTCGATTTGAGTAAGGGTAAGAATCTCCGTGAGAAGATTCAGATTGCGCTTAAACACAGCGAGGTAGCAAACACAAATATCGAAGCGGTGTTTGATCTTATCCTGACTACGGCAAAGAAAAACAATATGGAACAGAGCGACCTTCCCGCAAACATCCTTATTATCTCCGATATGGAGTTTGACTACTGCGCAACATCGAATGGCGGAAGCCGATATACTCGTGGTAGTGTTGATTCTCGTCTGTTTGACAAGATTGCAAAGCGCTACGAGGACGCTGGGTATAAGTTACCAAGGCTTGTGTTCTGGAATGTGAATAGCCGCACGAATACTATTCCTATTAAGGAAAACGAGATGGGAGTTGCGCTTGTAAGCGGTTTTAGCCCGAACATCGCAAAGATGGTGATGAGCGGTCAAACCGATCCGTATGAGTGCTTGCTTGAAACGCTGAACTCTGATCGTTATAAGCCTATCGGTGACGCTCTGGAAAATCAGTAAAACTCCAACCCAAAAGTAAGCAAACCACGAAATAAGTGGGTAGTTAAGTAGGGCGGCGGGTGTCCGCCGCCCTATCATTATATCCGGAGGTTCGTTTATGGACTTGGTTACAAAATATATTATGACGCATTCTGATGGTCGCAGTCATCCTATTTGCGGTTCTGCTATTGCTGCTGCATTTTGTGTGTCGAGCGTTGAAGTGAGACGGCTTGTAAACGCCGCTCGTACAAATGGTGATCCGATTTGTTCCAGTGGGCGTGGATACTACATTGCAAAGGACAAAGATGAAATCCAGAAGACAATCGAGTCTCTACAAGGTCGCATCGCTGGCATGAGTAACGCTGTGTCCGGACTGCAGCAGTATATGGAAGGAGCGCTCTAATGCCAGATGTTGTTATGACGAATCATAGCGTGAAGCGAACAAAAGAAAGAATCGGACTAAGCAAGAAAATTGCCGATAAGAATGCGCAGAGAGCGCTTGAATACGGTATTACACACTCTGAGGCAAAGGGTGGTTTATGTCGGTATCTTGATAAGCTGTATCTGTCGAATGGTAATGCAAATAATGTTCGTGTTTATCACAGATATGTATATCTCTTTCGTGGGAACACGCTTTTGACAATCATTCCATTACCAAACAAATTCTATGCTCTGGCGGACAAACTTCAAAAACAGAAAGGCGAAGTAGAATGAGGATCGTAAAAACACATACCGGAAAAATTTATGTTGATAAGGATAAGAAACTGGAGTTTTTAACGGTTGGCGACTATGGCAAGGAAAACAATATTAAAGCAAGTTTTCTTGGTTTGAACAAAGAAATCAATGGTGTTCGACATCATGCGGTTGACCTGGCGGATAAGTGGGTTGCTACTATCAGCACTCAGAAAGGTTGCCCGATGAATTGTCAGTTTTGTGATTGTCCGAAGTATGGATTTCACGGAAATGTATCTCGTGAAGAACTGGTTTATGAAATTGAGACAATTCTTGCAAACGAACGAGTAACACATACTAATCGTTTCAATGTTCACTTTGCTCGTATGGGTGAACCTACATTCAACGATGCCGTTCTTCCGTTTGCTGAATTTGATTTGAAGTCGCTGGTGAATCGGTTCATTACGGCAGACACAATTCATCCTGTTGTTTCAACTATGCTTCCGAAAGTAAATGCCAATTTGAAGTCATTCATCATGGAATGGTGTCGCATCAAGAACAGTGTGTACAGTGGAGAAGCTGGTCTGCAATTTAGCATCAACTCGACTGATCAGGCGCAGCGTAATGAACAGTTCAACGGAAAGAGCTTATCATTATCAGAAATTTCAAGTCTCGCATCTAAGCTTCCTATGCCAGTCGGTAGAAAATACACATTGAATTTTGCGGTAACGGCTGACACGATTTTGGATGCGGTGGAGCTTGGAAAGTTGTTCGATAAGGAAAAGTTTATCGTAAAAATTACGCCGATTCACCAGACAAATGCAGCCATTAAGAATGGATTTGATGTGACCACGGAATATACCGACTACGATGTTTACCGCAAGTTTGAAGATCCGCTTGTTGCTGCTGGATGGGATGTCATTGTGTTCGTGCCGAGCGAGGAAGAAGATAGCGACCGTATTACTTGCGGAAATGCCTTAATTTCAGATAAGTGAGGTGCAGGATGTACAAGCACTACGAAAATATTACAAGAGAAGTTTTGGATACGATAAAGGCTGGAGATTTGGTTAGAGTAAACGATTGGACGTGTCCAATGCTTGTGAAAGCAGTATCTAAGAATTTCTTTGTAATGACTTGTAAGAAAGAAAAAGATACATATTACTCTGTGTGTTCAAAACTGCCGTGGAACGGTATTCGTCACAACGCTATGGTTGGCGGCATGTTCCATTGTGGATGTGATGATTGGATTTTCGGGACACCTCTTGGAATTAGACACGAAAACATCTACCAGTTTAATGATCCGGAGTTAAATAGATTGTATCTACAAGAGTTTGAGGATGGTAAAACGCACATTTCTGAACGAAATGGAGTTGCTATCTATGACTTGTATGTAGAGCGCTGTGATGACTAAGGAGGTTATGCAAGATGGTGGTAAGCCTACGCGAGATTGTGATGTCACATGAAAAGATTTATTCGCTGCTCTATTCTCCGTGTAAAATCGAGAGTGACCCGATTGAAAAGCAGATTGTAGAAATTAGTACGAAGTCTCTGCGTTGGTCGGATGATGGGACAATGTTTGTCTATGTTTGGGGTTGGCCTGGGCCGGACTTTAACAGATATTCTGCACAGACATACGGAAAAGGCTGGGCATTTACAAAACAAGAAATCATTGATGCCTGGGAGAACGAGAATAGGAAGTAGTAAATCAATCCTATGTACAGTTCATTTCTTAAAATAATTCACTGAAAAACACAGAGTTTTTCGTTGCAAGCAAGCGCAACTAACGATTGGAGTGTAATTTGCCATGCCCATTAAAACACATGAATCACAGCGAAGAATGGCTGAAATGCAGCACATGAGAGACTGCGGATTTACTTTGCAGCAAATCGGAGATCAATACGGAATAAGCCGAGAGCGAGTTCGTCAGATTGTAAATAACATTCACAAGAAAAAGCGTACTTGTGGTGTGAAAAATATCTGCTATCCAAATTTCAAAAAATGGGCGCTTGATAATGGGTATTCCACTTTAACAAAGCTGGCTAATGATATGGATATGTGTTCATCTCTTGTTAGAAGTCTTCTGATTAAGGGTGAATCCCCTACAAAGCGCTCAATTAGGAAGATAACTGAATTCACTGGAATGTCTGCGGATGAAGTGTTTTATCTACCAGATGTTGCAGCATAAAGAGCTGTAATCTCAACAAAGCCTTGGAGACCAAGTGGTTGTTTGTGTACTCGGTGTAACGCTGAGTTAGATAGAGAGTTCAATACTCTTTGGCGATTCAAAGGCAACGCGATATCAGAATCAAATGATTTTCTTGTTATCCAAATGAATCGCAGAACTTAGTAAGCAAATTGTTATTACGATGGGTAGTTATAACGAAAGAGGTGTGTTTGCATGAGCGGTCTTGGTGAGGCTGTGATGATAACATGGGCTGAATATGGTCTGAAAATCGAAAATACGAGCGAAACAACAGAGTCGCTTGTGATTTATGTCTCTGTTCCAGAGCATAGCTACAAAAGAAATGCAAAAGGCTCTGAAATGGCTGCTATGGATCTCGCAAAACGATTTAAGACCGTAATGACAGAGATGGGCGTTAAGCGTTTGACCGTTAAAGCCCGCGTTCGTGCTGGTGAATACTGGACGAAAGAAATGGCTGATAGCGCCAATATCGAGATGCGAAAAAACATCTATGGAAGTCAATATTAAGGAGGGTGTAATAGGTGATTAAGAAGGTTGATCGGAAAAATCGGTTTGTAGCGATGTTTAATCCTACGACTGGCTTTTATGCTCGTAGCGGTGTGATTGATGAGAATGGTCATGACACCGGCGTAGATCCGTTTATGACAGCGTTCCCAGAGCTGATTGATGTCGGCGTGATGGGGCATTGTGTTCACGGAGCAAGCGGTCTTTGCTTTAAGTCTGGCGTTCAGTGCTATCAGAACGGATTAAAAACCAAAGAGCCAAATATGACGCTTGAAAATTTCAAACGCATTGTTGACGAATGTAATGGTAAAACATTTCAGCTCGCGCTTGGCGGTCGTGGTGATGTTGACCAGCACGAAAATTTTGCTGAGATTTTGCAGTATTGTAGGGAAAACAATATCGTGCCGAATTTCACTTCTTCTGGGCTTGGCTTTACAGATGAGATTGTAGATCTGTGTAGAAGATACTGTGGTGCAGTAGCAATCTCCTGGTATCGTCAGAAACATACATACCGTGCGATTCAGATGCTTTTGGATGCTGGCGTAAAAACGAACATTCATTATGTTCTTGGAAACAATTCTGTTGAAGAAGCAATTATGCGGCTAAAAAATAATGGTTTTCCTGCTGGCATTAACGCAGTGATTTTCCTTCTTCACAAACCCGTTGGACTCGGAAGCGAAGAGAATGTTTTGCAGATGGATAACCCGCTCGTAAGACAGTTCTTTGAGATCGTGGATACACAGAAATTCAATTTCAAAATTGGCTTCGACTCATGTTCTATTCCAGCCGTTTTGAATCTGACTCACAATATTGACCACGATAGTATTGATACTTGTGAGGGCGGCAGATGGAGCATGTATATTACAAGCGATATGAAAGCTTTGCCTTGTAGCTTCGATAATCAAGAGCTGCGTTGGGCGTTTGATATTAGCAATGCAAGTATCGAAGAAGCTTGGAATAGTCAGCAGTTTGAAAGTTTCAGAAGCCATTTCAGGAATTCTTGCCCGAATTGTCAGTGTCAACACGCTTGTATGGGCGGTTGTCCGATTCGTCCGCAAGTAGTTTTGTGCGATAAGGTAGAAAAGGAGCTGTATTAAATGAGAGATCCGAAGCGAATCCGAAATTTCTGCAATGAGCTTGCAGATTTATGGGAGAGCAAATGTCCAGATTTGAGATTTGGTCAGATAATGGCTTATGTTTCAAGCAAATGCGGAGATCCATTTTATACGGAAGATGAAGAGCTGATGAATCAGCTAAAGAAAATATTTGAACGAGGTACAATATGAAAAATAAAACTACATGGATTATCGTTGGCATTGTCCTTGCCGTCATCATTCTGATTGTCGGCATTTTTGCCGGTGCGAACAACAAAGCTATATTTTTGGAAGAGCAGATTAACGGCGCTCAGGCCAATATCAATGTTGCCGAAAAACGCCGCGTTGATCTGGTTTATAACCTCGTGGATGCAGTGCAGGCATATCAGGATTATGAGGGCAAAACGCTTGAGGCCATTACCGCTGCCAGATCCAGTGTGAGTAATGGCGATATTGATGAGGCTAAGGTGTCTATCAATGCCGTGGCAGAAGCGTATCCGGAGCTGAAAGCAAATGAAAATTATCAACAGCTTATGAATGAGCTTGCTATGACAGAAAACCAGATCGCACAGTATCGCAATAATTATAATGAGCAAGTTCGAGCATATAACAAGATGATTCGTTCTTTCCCAAACAATGTTATCCTGAGTATTCTTGGATATGAACGAATTGAAACGATCTATACCGATTATGGTGCGCCGGTCGATGCACCGCAGAATCTCTTTAATAATGGTAATTAAAAAACGAGAACTGCTTTTCAGCGTAATTATTGTCTGCGTCCTACTTTGCCTTGGTCTATTTATAAGTGGAAAGATTTCATATGGCGCGGCGCAGACAGCGGAGAAGTATGCAACCGCAACGATTATTGAGGATCATTCACAATTCCGGTACGGTATGAATACTGACTTCGGCAATGTGTTGCTGTATGGAGAGCTGAGTACGGATTCGCCTGTGACTTTCGATGAGATTGGTAATGGTTATATTTACATTGAGAAAGTTCGTGAGAATTACACAAGACATACCAGAACCGTTACAAAGAAAGACAGCAATGGCAATACATACACAGAAACAGAGGTCTACTACTCATGGGACTATGTTTCCAGTGAACATCTTGCTACGGATACGATTGTGTTTTTGGGTGAACCATTTTCATATGGCACAATTTCTTTGCCAGTGCGACGTCTGAACTTAGCTGATGCAGGTGTTGAAAAGCAGCGATGGAACTATATTTATAAGAACAGCGATACAAGGTACTATTACAATGTAACAGATGTATCTCTTGTCGGGACTGTCTTTGCTACATTGAGTGATGGGACAATAAAGAACGCTTCTTCTCTATACGAAAATGACACTCCGGTGGAAGTGATTGAATCTGTACAACAGTCAGAAACGCTTTATTTGATTTTCTTTTGGCTGGCTTGGGTTGTTTTTATGGCCGGCTGTGTTTATGGATTTTTGTATTTAGAGAATCGTTGGCTCGATTGAACGTCTGGAGGACAATGACATGAACCTATATGCTGTTTTTGCAGATTATAGAAAGAACAATGAGCATAGATATCCGTATTATGTTCGTGCAAATTCTATTCGTGAGGCTCGAACAAAATTTCAAGACAAAATATCTTGGCTTACGATATTAAAGATCGAGCCTGTAACGGATAAGGAGCTGTGTCATAAGGTTTTCAGCAATCCATTGGGGTACATTTTCTTTTGATTTGTTTTGGAGGGGCAAAATGATTATTGAAGACAAACGATACGAGATTGATGAAGTCTTTCGTATGATTGGAGAAGAGTATTTATCTCTTGACACAGATAAAGGGAAGAAAAACTCAGATATCGTAGTGGACGGGTTTCGCGTTCATCCGATTTCTCTCCGTTATATGACTTTCTATCAGAAAGGTACTGCATGTGCATATTGCGGAAAAGTCGGAACGCATTTTAAGCTTTGTGGCGATCCAGATTCGCAGCGTAGACATTTCAACTTGTTTGCAGATGACGGCTCTCTGATTACGAAGGATCATATTGTTCCGAAAAGTAAAGGCGGAAAAGACTGTGTTTCTAACATGCAGCCGATGTGCAAGGCGTGTAATGAAGAGAAAGGTAACTATCATCCTGAAATTAAAGTTGATTACATCGCAGCATTCAATCAGAGAACGGGTAACACTTCCCTTTTTAGAACAATTAACAAAGCAGCATACCATGTTATTTCTGCGCATTTGCGTCCACCCAAGAAAGACAAGGATCTTATCATTAACACCTCGATCAATGCGGTACTTGCAATTCAGAACGCTATCAAAACTGGCTGTTCGTATTGCGGATACACATGGTCTATTGAGCAACGGTAAGGAGCTTGTTAAATAATATCAAGGAGTGAAATTATGAAAGTTAGGCGCGATTTTGTGACAAACAGTAGCTCCAGCAGTTTTATTATCGCTTTTGCGGATAAGGCTGATGGTCTACAACAGATTGATGATCTCAGACATAGATACGGCTCTGATTATGTCGATCAGCTTTTGACGGACTTCTCAAACAGCGAACCGATTTCTCATGACAAAATCAGAGAGCGTTTTGAGGATGAGTTTGAGTGCGAAGCAAGTTACATTCTCAATTATGGTAGTGATGGTTGGTGGTCTGACGATAAACCGACCTTTAGAAAAAAGTGGGAGGACGCTCATCCTGGCGCAACTGGCGCTGATTACTATAATTCTCCGGAACGGAAAGCTACTATCAAAGAGTATGTGGAAAATGCTTTCAAGAAGTTGTTTAACGACATTGATTCTTCTCCATATTTGGTTGAGCTTGAATATGAAGACCATACGGATGTTGGCAGTGCGTTAGAACATGACATTCTTCCAAACTGCGATTTTACGGTGCGCAGATTCAGTCATCATTAAAAGGAGGATACGATTTGAAGTTTCGCAAAGATTTTGTAACCAATTCCAGTAGTTCCAGTTATACATGTGATATCTGCGGTGCAACGGAATCTGGTTGGGATATAAGTTTAGAAGAAGCCGGCATGGTTGAATGCGTAAATGGGCATACAATCTGCAATGATGAGTTACTTGAGATTCCGCGCAAAGAACTGATTAAAAAGATTTTGGAGTCAGGCTACGAAAAAGAAAGTGAAGAAGAGCTGAATGGTCAGTACGACGATGATTCACTTCTCGATATCTTCTGGGATCAGGCAGACAATCGTTATGCTGCTCCGGAAGAGTTTTGTCCGATTTGCCAGTTTATCGAGTATTCGCAGTACGACCTTGGAAAGTATCTCGAAAAAGAATACAAGGTTTCCCGCAGTGATGTATTTGCAAAGGTAAAAGCAGTGAATAAGCGTCGCAAGAAGCTGTACGATAGCGAATATGTGACAGAGGTATGTAAGCAGTTCGACCTTAATCCTGTCGATATTGTAGCTGGCCTGAAGAAGAGATTTGTTACCTACCGTGCATTCAGCGATTATATTCTGAGGTAATTGAAATGAAAATTAGAGAAGACTTTGTAACGAATAGTAGTAGCTCAAGCTATGTTATCGCCTATAAAGCATCTCCAAACTTCGACGAAGAGACTATTCGGCGTTATCCAATTCTGAAAGGGTTTACCACCGTTTTAGAGAGTGTTTTGCTTGCCGCAAATGATTATGGCGACACGACAGAGGGTGAACAGATTAAAACTGTTGAGGAACTGGATAAATATTTTGTCGGATGCTATGGATATGGGGAGATCAATACGCTTCCCCGCATCTTGGATGATGACCATTATCTAAAAGAGCATTATGATAAGTGTTCTAAGCTGTTAAACGATGGTTATAACATCGTTTTCAAGCAGGTTGATTATAATGATAGCACTTTTGATTCTATCATTCGTAACCTGGCAAACACAGATGGCATTGTTCAGATTATTGCTGATGAATAATTGGAGGTGAATTATGTACGCAGCATATGTAACTCGTATTAAGAATTTGCGCAAACATTCAAACGCGGATCGACTTCTCTGCGGTGAATGTTTTGGCAATACGGTAATTGTGGGCTTGGATACAAAGCCAGAAGAGCTTGGTGTTTATTTCCCCGTAGATGGCAAGCTTGGAACTGAGTATGCGGTGAAGAATGACCTGCTTCGGCGTAAGGATGAAAACGGTAAGCCGGCTGGTGGTTATCTCGATCCTGAAAAGCGCAATATTAAGGCGTTGAAGCTTCGTGGCGAAAAGAGCGATGGCTTGTTTATGCCGTTGTCCAGTTTGAACGGGTTTACGGATATTGCAAAGCTCCGTGAGGGCGATGTAATTACCATTTTGAATGGTGTCACAATTTGTGAGAAGTATATCCCACGTCGTAAGAAGAGTACCATTATGGTTGGGGGGGTAGGACTCGTAAGCATCACGATCCTATTGCCCCGCTCTTTGCGGAACATGCTGACACGGAACAGCTTGCATATAACCTCAGCGCATTTCACCAAGGCGATCTTGTTGAGATTACTTTGAAAATGCACGGTACATCTCAGCGAACCGGATATCTGCCAACGCTTAAAGGATATAAGAGGACATTGCTTGATAAACTCCTACATCGCGTTGGTTCTCCGATTTATAATTGGGGATATGTAACTGGCACTCGTCGTGTTGTTCTGGATGATTTTGACGGCGGCTTCTATGGCAGCAATGCTTTCCGTGAACAGCATAGCAAGGTTTTTGAAGGTAAGCTTCATAAGGGCGAAACCGTGTACTATGAAGTCGTTGGCTTTACGCAAGACAAGCAGCCTATTATGGCATCTTGCGACAATAAAAAAGTCGGTGATAAGGAATTTGTTAAACAATACGGAGAAAAGACAGTGTTTAGCTATGGTTGCTATCCGGACGGTGTAAATGAAGTAACAAATCCGAAAATTACATACGCAACAGTAATGATTGGCGATACCTCTTTTACAGCAAATGAGATTACGGAATATGAATCTGCTCCGCAGTCTGATTTTTATGTGTATCGAATGACGATGACAAATGAGGATGGCGATGTTGTCGAATACACACCTGACTTTATGCGTTATCGTTGTGAGCAGATGGGTGTTAAGTGCGTTCCGCTATTCGCTCGATTCATCATTCCGGATTACATCCAGCTTCCTGATGCTGTTGGATCTCCGATGGCTGTCAATGCTGGCGAATATGTCAAGGAGATTGCCGAAAACTTCTATGATGGTGCAGACCCGATTGGTAAGTCGCATGTCCGAGAGGGCGTTGTTTGCCGTATCGTAAACCGCCCAAAGTTTACAGCATATAAGCACAAGAATTTTGCATTCAAGGTACTTGAGGGAATTGTAAAGGATATTGCGTCTGCTCCGGACATGGAAGAAGCGCAGGATGAGACAAGCGCCGCGTAACGACATTACGCATCTTATCCATCAATGCTGAACGGTGTGCTGGAATATGCACGAATTTGTAGTTCCAGCACACTGCAGGCATATTGCCAGAGATTGTATTTTGAAAGAGAGGTGCTGTGATGAGTGACAGAGTAAAGATTATGAAACGGCTTTCTGAACACCTCGAAGCAGTAAGAGACAAACACCCTGAGTGGGTTGGTATTTTTCTTCAAGGTTCACAAAACTACAACTTAGACTATGAGGGAAGCGATATTGATTCCAAGCTGATTGTCCTCCCTTCGTTTGAAGATTTTGTTTTGAACAAAAGACCATATAGTTACACACACATCATGGAAAACGATGAACATGTAGATGTTAAGGATATTCGTCTGATGCTCGATTGCTTCAAAAAGCAGAATGTAAATTTTGTTGAGATTCTTTTTACGCCGTACCGTATCTTGAATCCAAAGTACGAAGCTTTGTTCCAGCCGATTCTTGATATTGCAGAGAGAGTCGGTCGATATAACAACTATGCCGCATTGAATTGCATGGTAGGAATGGCGCTCGAAAAGCAAAAGGCATTGTGCCACCCATATCCTGCAACAAAAGACAAGATTGATAAATACGGGTTCGATAGCAAACAGTATCATCACATTGAGCGTCTTTATGAATTCATGCAGCGTTGGCTTAATGGCGAGCCATATCGTGATTGCCTCGTTTCTAAACAAGGGGAGCGTCTTAGAGAAATCAAGCTTTATATTAACTGCGATCTTACAACGGCGCAGGTCAATTCGGATAGAATCGTATCTGAGATGAAATCAATCAAGGACACTTATATGCAGCAGAATCCAGTTGTAGTAGACCGTGAGGTTGATTCGGTTTTCAATAAAGTTCTGCTTGATTTATTTAAGTTCAACTTCCAGTGCGAGCTTGGTAACGACTCGCCCAATAAAAAGGAGTAAGAATATGTCTATCTTTTTTATGATGGTAGGTCTTCCGTACAGCGGAAAATCTGTTTATGCGGAGGGGCTGCGAGAGAAGTTCGGCGCAGAGATTCATTCCAGCGATGCAATTCGAGCAGAGATTCTTGGAAATGTACAGGATCAGACAAACAATCAGATTGTTTTTGACACTCTGCACAAGCGTGTAATTTCTGATTTGTCTGCTGGTAAAAATGTAATCTACGACGCGACGAATATCAATTACAAGCGGCGTATTGATCTGCTGAATCGCTTGTCAAAGGTAAAGTGTCAGAAGGTCTGTATCGTTATGGCGACACCTTTTCACGAATGTGAAGAGCGTAGCAAGCATCGTGAGCGTGTTGTCCCACACGAGGTTCTTGTGCGTATGTATAAGAATTTCTGGATTCCATACTGGTATGAGGGGTGGGACGTAATCGAGCTTGTTTATCCAGATAATTTTGAGCCGTACAGTGTAAGTGATTTATTTAATCGTGATGGAGGACTGAATAGCTTCGAGCAGGACAATCCGCATCATATTTTCACGGTTGGACATCATTGTATTGCTACATACGGGCTGGTTTCTGATGGGAGTGCAGAGCTTCAGGAGGCTGCTCTTCTTCATGATATCGGTAAGCCTTTCACAAAAAGCTTTGTTAATAGTAAGGGCGAAACAACAGAGATTGCTCATTATTATGAACATCAGCATGTTTCAGCCTATGATAGCTTGTTCTACTCAAATCCAAGTTTGAATCGGCTGTATATCGCAAATATCATCCAGTGGCATATGCGTCCGTTTGAACTTGAACGAGATTCCCATTCTGGCAAAGCACAGAAGCGGTTCAAAAAGCTTGTTGGCAATAAGCTTTATTCAGATGTGATGAAACTTCACGCCGCTGATATCGAAGCAAAAGGAACTTGATAAACAATATAAAGTGGGTGTTTGGCATTTACAGTAAAGAAGATTTAGATGTGATGCAGTCATGGGATTTGCAGCGAAAAATTCAAGTAACTACAACTCGTATCATTGAGTGGTATGAGTATTTCGGCGGAAATGTTTATGTTGCATTTTCTGGCGGTAAAGATAGTACGGTTTTGCTTGATATCGTTCGCCGTATTTATCCAGATGTACCGGCTGTATTTTGTGATACTGGCTTGGAGTTTCCAGAAATTCGAGAATTTGTTAAGCAGCATGATAATGTTGTGATTTTGCGACCTGAGATGAATTTCAGAAAGGTTATCGAAACATACGGATATCCAGTTGTCTCAAAGAGAGTTGCCGACACCGTAGAATATGGCAGTAAGCCAGGTTCTTATCGGTGGAAAGAGCTTCACGGAGAAATTATCCGTAGTAATGGCACTCCGTCGGAGTTTAATTGCGAAAAGTGGTGCTATCTTCTGGACGCTCCATTTAAGGTTTCTTCTCGTTGCTGCAATATTATGAAGAAGAAACCGCTGAAGAAGTATTTCAAAGAGACTGGTCGCGTTCCCATTATTGCAACTATGGCAGACGAGAGCCGATCTCGTAGATCTGCATGGATGAGACAAGGCTGTAATGCTTTTAGTAAGAAATCTCCAAGTTCTCAGCCGATGTCTTTCTGGACAGAAAATGATGTTCTTGAGTATTTGCACACCTACAATATTCCCTACGCCTCCGTTTATGGCGAGATTATACCTTGCGGGGGGGGTGGACAACGACAGGTGAAAGAAGAACTGGTTGTGTCTTTTGCGCATTTGGCGCTCATCTGGAGAAGTCTCCAAACCGTTTCCAGCGATTAAAGGAAACGCATCCTAAGCTATGGGAATATTGTATGAAGCCTTGGAGCGAACATGGCTTAGGTATGCGAACAGTATTAGAGTTCATTGGTATTCCGTGTGAATAGAAAGTGAGTTTTTGTAATGCAACCAATTTTCAAAGAATACGCTCATTTCTTACATGATAATGGGTGTGATATATCTTGGTTTCAAGAAAGGACATATTGGTTGGATCACAACATTGTAAAAGCGTTTACGAGGGGGGGGGCAGCGGCTAATCTCGCTATATAAAATCGCTGTTTCTGACGATCTTACCGTTGCTCTTACAAAACACAAACAAAATGTTGATGGTCTGCAATTTGAATCCTGGGACGAAACTATCGCGCGTTTTAGACCGCATCTTGAAAGTATTGAGCGTGATAGCATCGCTCTTCTTCGTCAGTATGGAATTGGGACAGAGCGGAAGATAGTCAATACAAATTCTACTGGCAAGGACAGCATGGTTGTTACACATCTTGCGAAAAAAGCAGGATTAAATTTTGAAACATATTTTAATGTTACAACCTTGGATGTTGCGGAAAGTAATCGTATGGCAAAGCGAAACGGATTCAAACACATTCTGCCCAATCCGGAGTATGGTGGATTTTACAAGTACATCCAACGCTATGATGGGGGGGGGCAACCAAATGATACCAAGTAGATTGAATCGCTTCTGCTGTAATTATTTTAAGGAAAGCCCAACAATTGACTATTTTCCTGACGATGAGCCTCTGATTTTCTTATTTGGAATGAGGAATCAAGAATCAGTTCGCCGGTCTGGTTATAAGGACATCTGGAAAAATGAAAAGTGGGGCGAGCGCGACTGGATTGCTCTTCTTCCAATTCGTCAATGGTCTGAGTTTGATATCTGGCTTTATATTTTGTCGGAAGATATTGAAATCAACGACAAGTATAGATACGGATATGATCGCGTTGGATGTGGTATTGCTTGTCCGAATTATACAAAGTATACATGGGTTCTTGATAAATACTGGTATCCATATTTGTTTAATCGGTGGAGAAATATCTTACGGAACGACTTTATCAACAATAACAAGTGGCTCATTATGAATTGCACCGTTGATGAGTATGTAACAAAAGCATGGACTGGCGGTGTATATCGTGACGAGCCGACAGAAGAGGTTATTTCTGAATTTTCTCAGTATTCTGGGCTGGATATACCAATTGCAAGAAAGTATTTTAATCGCTATTGCGCAAATGGATGTATTAACAAGCGCCGTCAGCCTCTTCGGATCAAAGATAGAAATGCTCTTGCCATGAATATGAAAATGTTTGGAAGAAATATAAATCATTTTTTGTGCAAGAAATGCCTTATGAAAGAATTTGGTTGGAGCAAATCTCAATGGGACGAAAAAGTCAATGAATTCAAGGAACAAGGCTGTCAATTATTTTGAAAAGAAATTAGTTAAACAACTCAAAGGAGAATACAGTATATGAAGATGGACAAAGTTGCTGGCAGTGGGAATGACGAATTCTACACGCCAGAGTATGCAGTTACACCTATTGCAAAGTATCTTGCACCCCCCCCGCCGTAATTTGGTGTCCGTTTGATACGGAAGACAGTTTGTTTGTGAAACATTTTAGAGCTGCTGGGTATACAGTTTTGGCAACACATATTTGTAATGGTCAGGACTTTTTTACTATGGAGACTCCAAACTGCGACTACATTATTAGCAATCCGCCATATTCCCTTAAAGGTGATGTTATTGACCGCCTGTTTGAAATCGGCAAACCGTTTGCAATGCTTGTTGGCGTTGTTGGGTTATTTGAAAGCCAACATCGGTTTAATCTTTTTAGGTCGCATGAATTTGAAATTATGTATTTGAACAAGCGCGTCTCATACTTTAAGGATTATGCAGAGCAAAAACCGTCGCTTAATCCTCCGTTTAGTAGCGTCTATATTTGTAGCAAAATGCTTCCAAGAACCATTGTATTTGAAGAAATCGACAAATAATAGGAGTTTTCAATGAAATATACTACTTCCCTTTTCTGCGAGTTCGATAAGTACGCAGCAGAAAGCTATTGTGCGGTTCATGACACATCTCCGGAGCTAAATATTGGTGATATTACAAAGGCAGATGAAAAGTCTGTACCTGATTTTAATACCATGTTTGGTGGATCTCCGTGCCAGGACTTCTCTATCGCAGGGAAACAGGGGGGGGGCTGCATGGACATGTAAAAACTGCGGTCATACATATAACCCCCTTGAAGCCCATTACACAGAGCGAGACAAATGCCCGAATTGTGGTTCGACTAAGATTGAGAAAACACGCTCGTCTCTTTTGGTTGAATGGCTGCGCTTCCTTCGGGAGAAAAAGCCTCGTTTTGCTATCTATGAAAATGTCAAGAACATTGTAGGCGCTCGTTTTAGACCGACATTCGATCTATTCGTTAAAGAGCTTGAGGACTATGGTTATAATGTTCACTGGCAGGTATTAAATGCGAAAAATTATGGTATTCCTCAGAATCGAGAGCGTGTCTATTGTGTCATCATTCGTAAAGACTTGGATAACGGAAGGTTCAAATTTCCAGAGCCTATTTCGCTTAAACATACGCTTGCCGATATGTTAGAAACCGACGTCGATGAAAAATACTATCTCAGTGATGAGAAAGTGGCTGCAATGATCACCCCCCCCGCAGCGAATCAGTAAAACAATTCGAGTCGGAGGAAGAAACTCAGCAGACAGACAACACCAATGGGACTTGGTTGCAGAAAACGCACGGAGTTCGATTGAGTAACAAAGGCAATAAGTTTGATGGATATAGCGACATTGCCCTAACCCTTCTTGCGAGAGACTATAAGGGTTTTGGCAATCAGCAAATGACAGGAGTAATGGAAATTGACTGATAAAATTATTCAAGTTGGGAACTGGACGCAAGGTGCAAAACGCGAGAACCCGCAAAGAGGTCGAGTATACGATCCGTCAGGAATTGCACCGTCCCTCACCTGTATGGGGGGGTAATCTTCAGCCGTTTATAATTGTTTGTAACGAGCATGTTGAATTAGAAAGTAGTGCTGATGAAAAGTAGCGTTTTGATTCCCGCAGCAATTCGCGGTCGTTATTCTGACAATGGTAGTATTGTGCAACGATTAGAGCTTAGGCCAGATAAATGCACGAATACGCTTACCTCTGTACAGAAAGACAATATTATAGTGGAATGCTGCATTGATATCCGTTTCTCCACTGAACGGAGTGAAGATGTGAAAGATAATAATATGCCAATCAATGTTGGAAATGTTAATCCGTCTGGGCATGGAATGAACGGTACGGTTTACGACTCGGATGGTGTTTCTCCGACATTAACGACGAATAAAGGCGAGGGCGTAAAAATCCGCATTAAATCACCTACGCCATTACACCAGACAATTATCTATGATGACTACAATAGGAGGATCAAGTCGGATCAGACTTGTATAGGAACAGTTATGCCAAATTTCAAGAATGACGCTCCTGGTAATGGGACTAAGCTGATTGAAGTAAGTCCTACACCAGAGGATAAAATCACAATGCTTGGTGGCTTGCAAAAGCATCAGACTCCGAGAGACGATGGTATCTGTCCATGCGTAAATAGCGCTGCTGGTATGGGCGGTGGGCAAACGCCCATTGCAATGCGCCAAGGTTTTCGGGTAAGAAAACTCACGCCGAAAGAGTGTTGGCGTTTGATGGGTTTTGACGATGAGGATTTTGAAAAAGCACGCGATGCTATGAACGAGAATATTTATAATGGTAACGACCGTTCCAGTTCGCAGCTCTACAAGCAGGCCGGCAACAGTATTGTCGTAGATGTTCTTCAGCATATCATGGAGAATCTATATGACGCTATGCCATATCTGTTTGACGATATGTCTGTTGGATCGTTCTTTAGTGGTATTGGTGCTTTTGAAAAGGCACTTACCCGTTTAGAGAATCACCATAGCGAATCTGACGGCGATGCTGTATCCGCAGAGCTGATGCAGATTGGTTATATCAACGATTACAATGGTGATGCAAACCGCATCTATGATGGAAACGCTGTTGCCCGCGCTTTGAAAGCGGAAGCTGGTGGGGGGGGTGCGAAGACCGGATGGTACAGCGTCAATGCTCATTCAGCGTAATTGGAAGAGTGTTACCTGACAGTGGAAAACTACACCAAAACCAAGAGGTTTATGATACAAGCTGCGATAGCGGCGGTGGGATATCCCCTACTATCAAAGCGTCACATTATAAAGATCCGCCAAAAATAAGGGTGTAAACAATGGAAAAGGTAAAAATTAGACAGGCCACAAAACAGGGTTTTATTGAGTGCGTCGTGGGGGGGGCTGTCGATCTCTCCTATCCCAACTCAAAAACAAGGCGTGGTCGAGTGCAAGAGAGCGGAACGATTTGCCCAACAATTACAGCACAGAATACTGGAATCTGCCTTATTGAAAAAGCAGATTATTCCCGCAAATCCACTTGACAGATAGCGTCAAGCGTGTTATTATATATAGGAAATAGCTAAACAATATCGGAATGGCATGTAGCCATCCGTTTGGTTCTTTCAAAGGAATTAGCAAAATAATTTATTAAAGGAGTTCAGTTTATGGAAAAGCGAATGGTTTCTTATCCGTATCCGAATCAGAACATTGTTAGCAGCATTTTGGATGATGTGTTGCGTTCTGTCAGCGCCGCGAGCATTCCAGTAAATCGTCCTACTGCTATGACGGCGGTTCACCAGCCGGCGCAGGTCATCTTTAATCCTCCTGCCACGATTGTGTATTGGAGAGATGGTACTAAGACGGTCGTGCGCTGCGACAACGATGAGTTCTCTGAGGAATTCGGTTTTGCGATGGCTTGTATGCGCAAGATTTTCGGTACTCGAAATGCGTTTAAGGCGCAGTTCAAGAACGCATACCGTCCTTATCTGAAGAAGAAAAAGGAAAAGCATACTGATAGCTGTGAGGTCAAGCACCCCGATGCTCCTATCTCTTTGGATAAGATGCTGCGTGATTTTGCTGGAGATGACAGCGTTGGTGTCGCTATTGGATTTAAGCCCAAGGAGTAATCCTTATTTCGTATGTGTGGAGTGCGGCTGTGTGTTTCAAGAGCCAAAGCATTATATCGAAACGCATGGTCTCGACACTCCACCATATGAGCATTTTACTGTTTGTCCTCATTGCGGCGGGGCGTTTGTGGAAGCACATCGTTGTGATTGTTGCGGTGAATTTATTACCGCCGATTATGTTGTGGTTCAGGACGGAAAACGCTATTGCGAAGAGTGCTATTCTGTTCGGAATATTGAGGACGATTTAGCTGCATAAACGGAGGTTTTAATTTGATTAGCGATAAGTTGGGACAATCATTGAAAGATGAATTTCTTTCGATTTGTAAGAAAGATATTTGTCGAGACGGAATCGAAGAACTGTTAGGATGGGTAGAAGAAAGTGATTTCTTTTATGCTCCAGCAAGTACAAGATTCCACGGCAATTACAAATATGGTCTGTTAGAGCATTCTTTGAATGTTTACAAAGCCTTAAAGAAACTTGTTAAGCAACACGAAGAGGTTGAAGTATCCGATGAGACGCTTGCAATTTCTGCACTATTTCACGATATTTGCAAGGCAAACCTATATGTTGTAGGGAGTAGAAATGTCAAGGATGAGCAGACAGGTCAATGGCATAAGGAAGCAATTTATAAGCATGATGACCAGTTCCCCGTTGGTCATGGCGAAAAGTCCGTGATCATTCTGCTTCGGCATATGGCTCTCACAGACGATGAAATTTATGCGATTCGCTTTCATATGGGCGGATTTGATTCCGCCGTCAAAGGCGGAGATGGGAGTATCAGCAAAGCTTACGAACTTTGCCCGCTTGCGGTGTTACTCCATCTTGCAGATATGACCGCAAGTTATCTTATGGAGGATCATAATGCCTGATGAAGCAAATTTGAATCTGGTACAGAAACTTGCCAAGATCCGAGAAATGGTGGAGGTTCTTCGCAAGAACAAATCCGGATTTAACTACAAGTATGTTACGGAAGATGAGATTCTGGCGCGTGTAGCTGCTGGCATGAAGAAATACGGTGTGTCGTTGCAGCCGAGTATTGTTCCTGGCACACTTTCTGTAACGCCTGTCAGTTACACAAAAACAAAGAATACAAAGTCTGGCGATCAGCTCAAAGAGGAAATCAACGAAACGCTTGTTCATGCAGAACTTACTTTTACTTGGGTAAACTGCGATGATGTAAATGATACTCTCGTTGTTCCGTGGGCATTGGTTGGACAGCAGGGCGACGCAAGCCAAGCTTTTGGTAGCGGCCTGACATATGCAAACCGTTATTTTATGCTGAAATTCTTCCAAATCGCAACACCGGACGATGATCCGGATAATTGGCGGAGCAAGAAGGAAGAGGCGGAACAGGAAGCTGAAATGGCTATTGTTCGTCCAATCATCACAAAGATTGACGATCATGTCAAAGCATATCTGAATGCAAATGAAAATGAAGCCGGTGCGAGAAAGGCGCTTATTGAGGTTGTTAAAAAGTATGTCAAAGATGGCAATAAGCCAACTGCCGATTATATGAATTACCTCACAGATCCTACGGTCGCAGGAGAGCTTCTTGAAGAGCTTCAAAAGCAATTTCCGGTTGGAACAAAGAAAAAGTCAGTAGCAAAGAAAGAAGGTAATGCGTAATGGGATTTCGTGAAGGTGCATTTGCTACGGTTTGGGAGATCACAAATCAAGGAGATAGCTTCTCTAAGGTAAGAGTGTCCACAAGCCGTAAAGATAAGAAGACAGATGAATATGTAACCGACTTTAACGGATTCGTCAGTCTGATTGGCGAGGCGAACAAAAAGTTAGGTCTCATTGAGCGTTCTTTGGATGAAGATGGTCGGTGCAGAATCAAGCTTGGTGCTTGTGACGTCTCTAATCGCTACGATAAGGATGCAGGCCGCGAGTTTGTAAACTATACGCTGTTCGATTTCGAGATGCCTGATGGAAGCGGATCTGATGCCGCAGAATCTCCTAAGGAAAAGAAAACTCCAAAGGGCGGGAAAAAGCAGAAAGCAAAGCCGTCTGCTCTGACCGAAGAAGAGTCTGATGAAGACGAAGAACTCCCGTTTTAAGTCGATTCGATAAATGCGGTGATGCACTATTCGATACGATTTAATCATCGAAGATATGACTTGGAGCTATTCAAGAGTAGCATCATTTGATGATTGCCCGTATAAGTGGTTTCTTTCCTATTTATATCGGGATGAAAATGGACGTTCTCTGAAAAAGAAAAGTGGCTTTTTTGCAGAATTTGGAAGCTACATGCACAAGATTTTGCAGATGTACTTGAGTGGGCTACTGGAAAAGGAGCGCTTGTCTACCTACTATGTAGCCCATTTCAAGGAGAATGTTTTTTCAAAAGCCCCAAACTCCAAGATCTATATGAACTATTTTCAGCAAGGCTTTCATTATCTTGATGACTTTTCATTTCCGTCGAGAACTATTATTGGCGTAGAAGAAAAGGTTGATTTTATGTTTGCTGGCAGAAAATTTACCGGATTCGTTGATCTCATTAGCAAAAACGGGAAGTTGATCGTAACAGACCATAAATCAAGAACTTTGAAGCCTCGCTCAAAGCGTTCAAAGCCAACGAAGCATGATGCGGAATTAGACGAATATCTACGCCAGCTATATGTCTATTCCGCAGCAGTCAAAGGAAAATATGGTCGCTACCCAGATATATTAGAGTTTAATTGTTTCCGCTCTCAAGTCATGATTCAAGAACCATTCGAGTTAAAAAGGCTTTATACGGTTGAGAATTGGGCGAGTAAAACAATAGATTCTATTGCCACCAACGATAAGTGGAACGCAAAACCAGATTATTGGAGGTGTAATTATCTATGCGACGTTTGTGACCATTGCGAATATAAAGGATTGATTTGATAGGGGTGATTCACGCTGCAAATTGATCGTGATGTAATTCTTGAAGCGAAAGAAAAACTTGGTGATGAAAACGCCAGAATTATCGCTCAGGAATTGGATATTCAAGATTTCGATGAGCAGAATTTACGGTGCTGCTGCCCATTTCACCAAGAGGATCACGCATCGTTCATATACAACCGAAAAACCTTCTCATTTCATTGCTTTGGTGCGTGTGCAAGAAATTATGATATTCTTGATGTGTTTATTTACAAGGGTATGACTTATCTTCAGGCTTGCCAAAAGCTGTTTGAACTGGCTGGCATCAGATATAGCTTTGGTGAGCTTGGAGTTCACACCAAGCACCAATATAAGTATCCGAAAGAAGTGCCGATTGGAGATAAATCGAAAATCTACGGATATTTCAAAAAGCGCTGCATTAGTCCAAGCACACTGGACTATGCAGATGTGCGACAGGATGAAGAAGGAAATATTGTTTGGAACTATTACGACACCAACGATGTCCTGACAATGGTTAAGTATCGCCCATCTCGCAAGGTGCGTAAAGGCGAAAACAAATGTTGGTGTCAAAAAGGCGCTGATACATGCAATCTACTGTTCAATATGAACCGTGTAAATGTCAATTCTCCGTTGCTGATCTGCGAAGGAGAACCTGATTGCCTGTCTGCTATTGAGGCTGGGTTTAGCAATGCCGTTTCTGTCCCGCTTGGAAGCACAAACTTTCACTGGATTGAAGAGAATTGGGATTGGCTGGAACAATTTGATAATATCATTATCTGTTCCGACAATGATGAGGCTGGCTATAAGATGCAGAAAGAGGTTGTGTATCGGCTTGGGAGCTGGAGAACACGGGTTGTTGAAGTACCGCAGATTTTTGAAACCGATGACGGTCGAAAATTTCCCGTAAACGATCTGAACGAAGCTCTTTATTATTTTGGTAAAGAGCGAGTGCTTGATTTAATCTTAAATGCTAAGGATAGTCCTGTCCCTGGTGTAATTGATTTCTCTGATATTCAGGATATTGATATCGACCAGATTGACGGTATCCGTACAGGAATTAAGACGCTTGATCGGTATTTGATGAAGATTTTCCTTGGTACATTGAATATCATCACTGGTATTAACGGTGCTGGTAAAAGCTCGTTTATCAATCAGCTCATTATTCAGTCGTTAGAGGAAGAGAAAAATGTCTTTTTGTTCTCTGGTGAGCTTCCTAACTTTCAAACTAAGAATTGGCTTAATTCTGTGATTGCAGGTCAACGATATATCGACGAAAAGCATTCCGGAGAAGCCGTTTATTATAAGGTTCAGCCAGAAGCAAAGCGCTCCATTGATAATTTTTATCGTGGCCGGCTGCATATCTACGAAGATGGGCAGCCAAATACAAAAACTGCATTGATGACAACGATTGAAGATGCAGTTCGCAAGTATGGTGTAAAGCTTGTAATTCTGGATAACCTAACCGCAATCAATTTGGAATGTAGCGATGATAACAAATATAACAAACAAAGTGAATTTGTTATGGAGCTTATTGCGTTTGCAAAGAAGTTCAATGTTGCTATTGTGCTGGTTGTTCATCCTCATAAGATTGATACCATGCGCCGCCTTACAAAGATGGATGTCCAAGGTATTTCCGCAATCATTGATCTTGCTCATCGAATCATTAGCCTGTACCGCGTACAGGAAAAGGACAAAAAGGGTGAGCCAAAGTTAAATGGTAGTGGTTGGAAAGTGCCGCCGATTAAAGACGATGTCCTTATTGACATTCTTAAAGATCGAATGCTTGGTTACGAAGGTCGTAGTATTGGTGTGTATTATGATACGCCATCCAGACGATTTTTCCTAAATGAAGAAGATCTTGATAGAAAGTATTCGTGGGACACAAAAACGCACATAGGATCTTTGCCATATCCTCCGCCTCAAATGATTGATGAGGAAGAAGAGGTGTTTGGTTCAGTTAGTTAGGAGGTGTGAGCGATTTCAGATAAAAATTATACTGCATATCATGTGCATACTGAATTATCGCTGTTAGATAGCTGTACTAATTACAAGCTGTATGTCGATAAGGCTGTTGAGCTTGGGCAGAAAGCTCTTGCTTTTACAGAGCATGGCAACATCTATCAGTGGGTAGAGAAAAAGATGTATTGCGATGACAAAGGAATTAAGTATCTGCACGGCATTGAATGTTATCTTACGGAAACGCACGAGCCGAATCCTGAAACGGGATCAAAGGTTCGTGATAACTACCATACAATTTTGATTGCAAAAAACTATGCGGGCGTTCTTGAGCTGAATAAGCTTGTAAGTGTTTCAACGACAGATTCTCACACCTACTACAAACCGCGAATTTCATTTGATGAATTTCTTGGGACTTCAAAAAACATCATCAAAATCAGCGCTTGTCTTGCTTCTCCGCTGAATAAGCTTCCGTTCTCTCATAAACGGTATATGGAGCTGGCACGGCATTATGATTATTTTGAGATCCAGCCGCATGATTTCCAAGAACAAAAGGATTTTAATTTACATCTTGCACAGCTATCCAGAGAACTTGGCAAGCCGCTGATTGCCGGCACAGATACGCACAGCATTGATAAATACAAGGCTGAATGTCGAAGTATTCTTCTTGCTGCAAAGCATATCGAATATAGCGATGAAGACAGTTTTGACTTGACTTATAAGAGTTATGATGAGCTGGTTGAGATGTTCAGAAAACAAAATGTGCTTCCAGAAAGTCTGTATCTTGATGCAATCGAAAACACAAACCGTATGGCTGATTCTGTCGAAAGCTTTGATTTGGACTTGTCTTTTAAGTATCCAAAGCTTTATGGCAGAAGAGACAAGGAAGTATTTGTAGAGCGAATTAAGAGCGGGCTTGAAGCCAAGCTTTTGTCTGGTGCTATTTCAAAAGAGCAGCTTCCTAACTTCAAGTCGGCTATTGCTGAAGAATGCCGAGTGTTTGACAAAATCGACATGTCAGGATTCATGCTGTTTATGTCAGAGCTTGTTACATGGTGCAAGTCAAACGGCATTCCTGTTGGGTTCAACCGTGGCTCATGTGGCGGATCTCGTGTAGCCTATGTTACCGATATTACAGACTTAAATCCAGAGACATGGCATACGGTATTCTCTCGTTTCTGTAATGAAGATCGTAAGGAAATCGGTGATATTGATATCGACGTCTCACCGTCTGACAGAGACCGAGTGTATGAGTACATTATCAATCGTTTTGGGCAGGATAAAACCGCGTTTATTCTTGCTGTTGGAACGATTAAGTCCAAGGGTTGTATTGATGAGATTTGCCGTGCGCTTGGTGTTCGGTGGAACAAAGAACATCAGCACGACTTGAAAGACCTGAAAACGGTACTTAAATCACTGAAAGATCTAAATGTCGAAATTCTATTTGGCGATGCAAGAGATGGTAATGCGACCTATTACTTCGATAAGGAGAATGGGAATCAGCTTATTTTCCAGAGCAGATTAAGTAATACGCCAAGATCGGAGTTAATCAAGTATTACACCAAGGAATACGACAGGCTTAAAGCAGAAAACGAAAAGATTTTTGAAAAGAACCCGTGGACTGGAAAAATCAATAGTGTTATTAAGCAGGAGTTTGAAGCAGATCCGGAGGCAGCAAGAAAAAAGTATTCCGAGGTTTTTTACTACTACGATGGTCTTCTTGATACTGCAATCTCTCAGTCGATGCACCCAGCAGGTATTGTAGCGAGTCCAATCACTTTGGCGGATCATTATGGCACATTTGAAGATGCAGATGGGCATGTGCTACTTCAGATTGATATGGAGTGTGTGCATGAGGTAAGCCTTGTAAAATACGATATTCTTGGTTTGAAGAATATTGAGATTATCAAGGATGCGTATGACTTAATTGGAATTCCGTATCCAAAGTCACATGAAATTAACTGGTCTGATGAAGCTGTATGGAAAGATATGTTGCGTTCTCCTGTTGGTGTGTTTCAGTTTGAAGGAGATTTCGCACATTCCATGCTGAGGCAGTATGTTCCGCACAGCATCTTTGATATGTCACTGATTACTGCAGCGTTAAGACCGTCTGGCGCTTCTTATCGTGATGATTTGATGCAACATAAGCCGCACAAGAATCCGTCAGCAATTATCGACGATCTTCTGAAAGACAACAACGGATATCTGATCTATCAGGAGGATGTTATTAAGTTCTTGCAACAGATTTGCGGCTTTTCCGGTTCTGATGCAGATAACACGCGCCGTGCTATTGGTCGTAAGGATGAAGAGCGTTTGAAAAAAGCGCTTCCTCAGATTCTTGAGGGATATTGTGAAAAGTCAACGCAGCCGCGTAATATTGCGGAGCAGGAGGCGAAAGAGTTCCTACAAATTATCGAAGACGCTTCCAGCTATATGTTCGGTTATAATCATTCAATTGGTTATTGTATGATTGGCTATTTGTGTGCTTATCTCCGCTATTATTATCCGTTTGAATTCATCACTGCATATTTGAACAATGCAAATAATGAGGATGATATTAAAAACGGAAGCGCACTTGCCGAACTGTACGGAATTCAGATTGTTCCTCCGAGGTTTGGCTTGTCAAAAGACAAGTATCTGTTTGATAAGAAGTCCCAAGTAATTGCTAAGGGTATTGAGTCTATCAAATACATGAACAGCACTGTGGCGAATGAGTTGTACGAAATCTCTCAAAAGCATAAGCCAAATACTTTCATGGAGTTGCTGTGTCTAATGGCGGTTGAAAGTTCGTTAGATACAAGGCAAAGAGATATCCTTATCAAGATTGACTACTTTAGAGATTTTGGTAACATCCCAGAGCTAAGCAGAATCGTCAGTTTCTTCTCATTCTTCAAAAACGGCACAGCAAAGCGAGTTCAGAAAGATAAACTGAGCGATGAGATGATTAAGCTGGTTTCTCAGTATGGCACAGATAAAAACAAAGACGGAACATCTGGTAAATCATTTGTGATTACAGATATTGGCGGCTTGCTTGTAGCTTGTGAGAAAGCTGTAAAATCACTTAATCTCCCCGATGTTGATTTGAAAAATAAGATTCAGACGCAGCTTGAGCTTATGGGGTATATTGATCTGACAACAAAAAAACCAGAAGATCGCCGTAAACTTCTGATTACGGATGTGTTTCCCCTTGTAAGCAAAAAGGATAATAACATCTGGGGATATGCAGTTCAAACAAGGTCAATCGGTAGTGGTAAGGCTGCGCGGCTTACTATTCGTAGCTATCGGTATAAAAAGAATCCTATTAAGAGATTCGATATTATTCAGGCAAAAGAGTTAGGAAAAAACAAGAGTGGGTATTGGTATTTGCTCGATTACGAACTAATTGCCTAAACAAGAAAGGACGTAACGAACATGTGTGGTAAACACTTAGCAAAACGCAAAAAAAATCATGCACCACTGGTTGCTGTACTTGCAATCTGTGCTATCGTGGCTGTTGTTATTACAGAAGTAATAAGCTGTTCTCAGGACGAAAAGGCGTATGAGTTTTATGATTCATACAGTTATCCCGTGACTACATCATATGTAATTCCGTCAAAAGAAATTGTTGTAGACAATACGGAAGAATTTGATGTTGAAGCTGAGGACATTGAGTATGTCGATGTCGAATTTGCAGACTTGGTTATTAACGAACCAGAAGCAGTTGTCGAATCAGAGCCGCCATATTCGGAAGAAGATCTTGATTTACTTGCGAGGTTGATAACGGCAGAAATGGGAAGCGAATGGGTTCCGGATGAGGTGCAGTTATATGTCGGCAGCGTACCACTCAACAGAATGAAGAGCGATGCTTTTCCAGGTGAGACATTATACGATGTGGTCTACCAAAAAGGTCAATACTCCCCGACTTGGACTGGTGCTATTAACAACACACCAGATGAACGCACGATTGAAAATGCCAAGAAACTCCTAACAGAAGGCAGCGTTTTGCCAGAAAATGTTGTGTTCCAAGCGAATTTTAAGCAAGGTGATGGTGTTTACTATGAATACTATGATGAGATCCTTGGCACAACCACTTATTTTTGCTACTTAGGAAATAGTTAAACAATCGGAGGAATGAGGATTGAAGATTGTAAAACCAAATGCTGAACTTATGTTTGCCCCAAATAATGATGATCTTTTTGCATTAAAGCACTTAGAGTCAGTCGGGAGAACATGCTATAAGAGCGAAAACAATATTACCGATGATTCGTGTATCAATTTTGTTTCCGGAATTATTAAGCGTGGACATGAAGCCGTTATTGAACATTATTCTTTCATTTATGAGCTGAATGATGTGAGCTTGGACAGCCTTGAGTTTTTAATTAAAAACCTGTCTGATAATGGCTTCAATAGTTATCTTCGTATTACATACGATAAGCGTCCGGTTGTTTCTGGAAATGTGAGAGCATGGAGAGAACTTTTTAAGTGGGCGACAAAGCTTGGATACCGTATTCCTGGATATATGAAGTCATTTGTATATGCGTATCCTTTGTTTTTTCCAGAATACAAAGACTCATTGTTTTCAACAGAGGTAGATGAGGATTATGTGTTTACACCATTGAGTGTAGCAGGTTTGCATGGCGATATTGAGCTACTGGCACATGTTGATATCACAGCTCGTCTTACAAACGACCGTGGCGTGTCTCACGAGGAAGTCCGCCATCGCCCAGCGAGTTTTGCGCAGGAAAGTACACGATACTGCAACTACTCTAAGGACAAATTTGACAATACGATTTCCTATATTGACCTTTTGGGTGGTATGGAGCTTGATAGCAAGGTCAAAGGAATGTCTGCAAATGAAAAGTCTGCAATTTATGATGAATGGGTGTCGGCCTGTGAAGACGCTGAGCGTCACTACTTCAAAATGCTTGAGCTTGGGGCAACCCCGCAAATTGCGCGTTCCGTGCTAAATAATTCTACGAAAACAGAAATTTGCATTACGATGAATCTTGCCGAATGGAGACATTTCTTTACATTGCGTCTTTCATCGGCAGCACATCCGCAAATGCGTGAAGTAGCGTCTATGCTGCTTGATCGGTTTGATACGGAGTTTCCTCAGTATCATAAGTATGTTGGGGTGAGCGAATGAAAGTGATTTGTATTTCTGGTAAAGCGCAGCACGGGAAAGATACATCCGCAAATTTGCTTCGTGAGGAATTGGTTAATCAATGCCAAAGCGTACTTGTAACACACTACGCAGATTTGCTGAAGTACATCTGCCGTAACTTCTTTGATTGGGACGGTAAGAAAGACGATGCTGGTCGCAAGCTTTTACAGTATGTTGGGACGGATGTGGTTCGTCAGAAGCGTCCGGATTTCTGGGTAAGTTTCCTCGTCAATGTACTCGATCTGTTTCCCGATGAATGGGATTATGTTCTAATTCCGGATTGTCGTTTTCCAAACGAAATTGAGGCTATGAGAAACGCTGGCTTTGATGTAACGCATCTACGAATTGTGCGACCAAATTTTAATAGTCCACTCACAGTGGAGCAACAGCAGCATCCTTCAGAAACAGCGCTTGATAGCTACCATGCAGATTATGTGATTTGCAACGATGGTACAATCTCAGATCTAAAACGCAAACTATCAAATTGGCTTGGAGGTGAACAGCATTAAGCGTTTGACAATTCTTATTGATATGGATGATGTGTTAGAAAACCTTGTTGAATGTTGGGTTGCTGCGCTGAACCGAAAACACGGAACTACGGTTAAGCCAGAAGATATCACAAACTGGCTGATTGGTGAATTCTTCCCGTCTCTTACAAAAGAAGAACTGTTTGCCCCTTTGAATGATCCAGCATTCTGGGGAAATCTTTCTCCTATGCCGTTCGCACAGGATGTTATTTGCCGGCTGATTGACGATGGACATTTGGTTCGGGTTGTAACTTCGTCTTACTACAACACTGTTCCGCCAAAGATGACATGGCTATTTAAGCATTATCCGTACCTATGTTGGAAAGATGTCATTATTGCACACGACAAGAAACTTATTAACGGTGATGTCTTGATTGATGACGGCGTTCATAATCTCGAAAACGCAAAGTACAAAAAGCTTCTTTTTGACCAGCCACACAACAGAAGCTATAACGCAGAAGAAAATGGCATGATTCGCGTTCACGATTGGAACGAGATTTACCGTGCTATTTGCGAAATCGCAGGAGGCGAAGAATGATTACAGAAATTCGAAAAAGAGACGGTCGTATTGAACCGTTTGATGCAAGTAAAATTGCCAATGCAATTACAAAGGCGATGGTATCTGTCGATGAAGTTGATGGAGATGTAGCTTTGCGCGTTACAAGCAAAATCTCAAATTCTAACCTTTCTGGCGTTGTTGATGTTGAGCAGATTCAGGACATGGTTGAAGACGGCTTGATGGGAAGCAGATGCAAGAAGACTGCGAAGGCTTACATCAAGTATCGTGAGAAGCGCAATCAGGAGCGCCAAAAGAACAACGAATTGAATAAGCAGATTGAAGATATTCTCTTGTGCAACAATGTTCAAAACCAGAACGCAAATGTCGATGAGCATTCGTTTGGCGGCAGAAAATTTGAAAGCGCAAATGTACTCCACAAAAATATTGCAATGAATGTGTTTGTACGGCCTGAGGTTGCGCAGGCTCATAGGGAGTCGAGAATCTATCTGCATGATTTGTCAGAGTACGATATTGGAGATCACAACTGCCTATTTGCAGATCTTGGGCGATTGCTCCATAACGGCTTTGCAACAAGAAACGGTGATGTTCGCCCAGCGAATAGCTTTTCTACGGCCTGCCAGCTTATCGCTGTAATTTTTCAGATTCAGAGCCAAGTTCAGTTTGGCGGAGTCGCATCTTGCCATATTGACTATGATCTTGCTCCATTTGTGAAGAAAAGTTTCGTCAAAAAGTATGTCATGGCTCTTGTAAAAGCAAGCACAGAATTTGGAGAAACTGACTTTTCTATTATGACAGATGAAGAGCTTGATGATTTTATCAAGAAAATTAAGCCTGTAATTTTAGAGCGCGTCGGTTTATCCGAAAGCGATATTTATATCGACAACAAGGAGAACCTTGATCCTGTTATGTACAATCAGGCGTATTTTGACCTGATGTGCGAGGGCAAACAGTCGGCACAAAGCTTGTATCACAATCTGAACACACTGGAAAGCCGTGCGGGATCTCAGATTCCGTTTACATCAATCAATTTTGGTACGGACACATCGACAGAGGGCAAGCTCGTTTCAAAGTGGCTTATGGCTGCAAGTCTTGATGGTATTGGAAAATATCACCTCACACCAATTTTCCCAATCAGTATCTTCAAGTACAAGAACGGCGTGAACGCTCATAATGGTGATCCGAACTACGATATCAAAAAGCTTGCCATTAAGTCACTGAGCAGAAGAATTTATCCCAATATTGTCAACTGCAATTTCTCAGGAAACATTGAAGAACCTGGCAATCCAGATACGGAGATGGCAACGATGGGTTGTAGAACGATGATGGGATATGACAGAAATGGGCTTGGATATTCTAAACTTGGGCGCGGAAATGTTTGCCCGACTACAATCAATCTCCCGAAGCTTGGTATCAAACATGGTATTTGTCTTGGCGAGCGTGATACCGCTGATTTAGACGGATTCTGGGAAGAGCTTGACGAAGTGCTACATCTTACAGAAATGTCCCTTGTAGACCGATTCTATCATGTGTGCAAACAGTCTGTTGCCTCTGCGAAGTTTATGTATGGCAATGGAACGATTGCAGATTATGATAAGGCTTCTTATAAGGGCATTTATGAAGCGATGAAGCATGGAACTCTCGCCGTTGGCTATATCGGTATTGCAGAGATGTGTCAGGCGCTTTTTGGGAAAGACCATTCTGAAGATGATGAGGTCTGGAAGTTTGCATTGAGCGTTGTAAAGCATATTTATGATTTTTGCGTAGAAGCAAGCGAAAAGCACGGACTAAACTTCTCATGTTATGCTACGCCGGCAGAAAATCTGTGCCGCACTTATGCTACTGCTTTGAAAAAGGAATTCGGTGTAATTCCGAAAGTAACAGATCGTGAGTATATCACAAATTCTCACCATGTTCCCGTTTGGCAGAAGGTATCTATCTACAGAAAGCTTGAATTGGAAGCTCCGTTCTGCAAGTATCCGACTGGCGGCTGCATTACCTATATCGAACTGGAAAGCTCGATTATGAAGAACGAAAAGGCTGTTGAAGATATCATTGACTACGCTATGTCGCTTGATATCCCGTATCTTGCATTTAACTTCCCGATTGACTCATGCCTCAAATGTGGGTATCAGGGTGAGATTGGATATAACTGCCCTAAGTGCGGCAATACGGAAATTCAGCGTCTTCGTCGAGTTACCGGATATCTTACGACAGATTACCGTAATTTCAATGCTGGAAAAATCAAAGAATGCCTTGATCGAGTTAAGCACAGCAACTATACAGACTTCAATCAAATGAAGGATGATGCTGAGTGAATGTATCTGGCATTAACTTTGAATCCATAGCGGATGGTGATGGTGTTCGGGTTGTGGTGTATATTAGCGGCTGTTTGCACAACTGCAAGGGATGCCACAATCCAACATCCCACTCTTTTACGGCTGGCAGACCTTTTACAGAAGAGCTGCAGCGTGATGTTATAGAGTACATCAAGAAAACACCATTTATTTCTGGATTAACATTAAGCGGCGGAGATCCTATGTATTCTGCAAGTGAGCTTATACCGTTTGTGACGGCGTTGAAAGAGGATATAAAAGATATCTCTGTGTGGATTTACTCAGGGTTTAGCTATGAAAAAATACTGGAAAACAGTGAAATGTTAAGTCTTTTATCATTGTGTGATGTGCTTGTTGATGGAGAGTTTATTCTTGAGCAGAGAGACATGACGCTTTGCTATAAAGGAAGCTCAAATCAAAGAATCATTGACATTCCCAAATCGCTCTCATCTGGAGAGATTATTCTATGGAAAAGCGAGGTAGTCGCAGTTGAACAGAATTGCAAAGTTTGAAAAGGTGAGCAAGCAGCAGTTCGCGGAAGCTATGCTTAACACCTTTGGAAATATTTTTACAGCAAATATTGATGATGTGTCGCTCCCTGTCCGTGCGACCTCTGGATCAGCAGGATATGATTTTGTCAGTCCAATTTCATTTGAACTTGCCGCTGGTGAGTCAATCAAAGTCCCAACTGGTATCCGTGTTAATATCCGAGAGGGCTGGTGGCTCGCTATTGTTCCTCGTAGTAGCCTTGGCTTTAAGTATCGGATGCAGCTTGATAATACTGTTGGTGTAGTCGATAGCGATTATTACCATTCAGATAATGAGGGACATATTTTCGTGAAAATTACAAATGACAGCCGCGATGGAAAGTCGCTTGTGGTAAATGCGGGTGATAAATTCGCGCAGGCCATTTTTCTTCCTTATGGCATTACATATGATGATGCAGCAAGCGGGATCAGAAATGGCGGTTTTGGATCTACGAATACTCCCCATGTAATTGAGTTTGGGCAGGCAGAAAAGGTTGGCTAAATAGCGTGGAATTAGACAGAGTTTATAATGTGGACTGTCTGATCGGAATGAGGGAGATTGCAGATGAATCTATTGATATGATCTTTTGTGATCTCCCTTATGGGGTAACTAAGAACAAGTGGGATTCTGTTATTCCACCAGAATTGCTCTGGGCGCAATACAAAAGAATCATCAAACCAAATGGTGCAATTCTTTTGTTCGGTCAAGATAAGTTTACGGCTAAGATGATGTTGTCAAATGAAAAACTACATCGTTACAACATCATTTGGCGTAAGGTTTTGAAAAGTGGATTTCTGAATGCGAATAGAATGCCGCTACGGGAACATGAAGATATCATGGTCTTTTATAAATCGCAGCCAGTCTATAATCCACAAATGGTAAAAGGACAAAAGAATCATAGTAAAGGTAAAGCAAAGGGCGAAAATGCGGAAGATATTTTGAATAATCGCGTGTACGGTGCGTATAAAGTCGTAGAAACGACCGGAGACATGAAACACCCGTCTTCGATTTGGGAGTTTCCAAAGTCTCATCCGTCTGTTGCAATCAGCTCAACTGAGAAGCCTATTGAACTATGCAGATATGCAATTCGTACTTTTACGAATCCAGGTGCAGTTGTTCTTGATAATTGTTGTGGTTGTGGGTCTATTCCGATTGCTGCAAAGCTTGAAGGACGTCACTACATAGGCATGGATAATGGCATTTGCGATAATAAAAAGAGTAAATATTTTGGAATGCCTTGGGCTGATGTTGCAACACAGCGCTTGGCGGAAATTGCATGAGGTGTGATATGTACTATTGTGTTGGAAGATGCGGTTCTGAAATTCTTGTAGAGCATGGTTACAACGGAGAATGCGTAGCGACTTGTGGTTACTGTCGCTGTATGCAGGGCGATGAATGTTTTGATCCTACGGAGCTTTGTGACGGCTGCTCAATGTGCAAAAGCGAGGATCGTTATGCCTAATGAAAATTTGAACTTAGTTCCAGCAATTCGCACGATTGAAAAACAGATCGGCGAACTGAATAGTGAATATGTAAAGAAGATTACGCCATACAAAGAGAGTTTAGCTAAGCTCAGAGAAATCAATACGGCTTGCGAAACATGCTGCGGGACAGGAAGAGTGTTTAGGCCTTCATGCGCAGAAGACGAGGGAGACTACTATACATGTCCAGACTGTAAGGGTTCTGGCAAATGTGCAGATCATGTTTAAGCTTATAATCGCTGGCGGGCGTGATTTTAACAACTATGACGGCATGTCGAAATGTCTTGACCGTCTGCTGAAAAACATCAACGATAATATTGAAATTGTTTGCGGAATGGCCCGTGGCGCAGATCGACTTGGAGAACGCTATGCAAAGGAACACGGTTACAAAGTAATCTACATGCCTGCTGATTGGGATTTGTACGGAAAATCTGCCGGCTTCAAACGCAATGTGCAGATGGCTGAGTACGCAGATGCACTCGTTGCTTTTTGGGATGGAGTATCGTCTGGTACAAAACATATGATAGAAACAGCGCAAAATATGGGACTTGATGTGCGCGTAAAAAAGTACCTAATGGTTAAGAGGGATTCCACATGAATGAGCTTAGAAAGTATGAAGAACTGAAAAACAAGCTACATGATGCGGTAAATGAATTATGTGTATTATGCGGAAAGTATCAGTTTGAGCATATTGGTATGTGTGATGGGTGTAGATGGAAGCAGGAAAAACACGCATGGACGAAAGAGTAAATAATAGTATCTGCCCGTTTGTCCGCTCTGGAGAATGTGATGTTCCTCCGTGTAATTCGTGCTTTTTATACCATTTGAGTTGTCATGAAGATAAAAAGGAGCAGCGAGAAAATTGAAACGACCAGAAATTACAAAGCAATTATCAGAGCTGTTAGAAAAACACATTGATCCGCATAACGATCCGCGTGTGTATTGGGCAAAAGAAGTGACATTTGATTATGCAACAAGCAATACCGTAAGAGTTGACTACATGCTTTTCAAACCAATAAACAACTCCGTTTCTGGCATTGAAAAAGGAGATTTCTCTTGCTATGAGATTAAATCCTCCGTCGATGATTTTCACTCGAAAAATGGACACAACTTCATTGGCGATAAGAACTACTATGTCATGCCAGAGAGTGTGTTTGAGAATGTGAAAAATGAAATCCCTTATTTTGTTGGTGTCCTATGCCCACGTCAGGTATTTAGCGGTAGCTCTACATATCAACTTGTCGTTGTGAAAAACGCAAAGAAACACGACCGTACAAAATCAGTCTCAGAAATGCTGTTAATGATGTGGCGCTCGTCCAGACGCGAAATTGTTAAGGCAAGGCGTATTAAGAAAGTGGAGGAAGTAATGGAAACTGATGTTTTAATCAAAAATCTCCGTGAAGCTGCAAATAAATGGGACAGAGATAACCCAAATCCACCGACATTCTCGACGGTTTATTCTGTTGCTCTGCGTGATGCAGCAAGCAGATTAGAAGAGTATGAGAAGATTATTGCGGAGACGCAGAAACCAAACAATGTACTTAGCATCGAAGATCTTCAGCGTATGAATGGGCAACCAGTGTGGATTGAAGATATTCATGAGTGGGCTATCGTTTCTGTTGATGAGAATGGTTATTATGATGGCATCCCATTTGCACAAGGACATTGTTTTAACTGGAATATTAAAGATCGAAACCTGAAATGTTATCGGAAACCGCCAGTCGGTAATACTCAGGAGGATAACTAATGGAGCGGCTGACCAATAAACGCGAGGCAGACGCTCAGCGTAAGGATTACGAAAATCGTATTAAAAACGGTTATCCTCGCAACATTCCGGAAGAGCGTTTCCTTCGCCTCGCTGCATACGAAGATACAAAGATGCCTCCGGAACTCGTTGAAAAGGTCGCCAAGTTTGCAATGTGGGTAAATGAAAATGGGATTGACCGGTTACGGCATCTTGCAGAAGCAGACGAAGAAAATCGTATTATTATCTTACCATCAAAAGAATCCAGAAAGAAATTGCAGGAAGCATTTAACATCGTTGTGAAATATGGTTTTTGTAGCGATTGTGTACAGAAATATGATGGAACGCTTTGTCACCAATGCGATTGTTTTCAGAACGGCGTTGATGTGATCCGGCAAACTTTATTTGGCAATGTGTTGGAGGTATGCGAGGATGGCTAATAACTATATAGCGCGTGATACTCTTTTGGAAAAGCTTCAGACAACAAGCATAGTCACAGATGATCTGTACGGCATGGGGATTATGAGCGGTATGGATGCTGCGAGAAAAATTGTAGCTGAACAGCCAATCATAGACGCAGAGCCGGTTGTAAGGTGTCGATATTGTAAGCACCATAATGAGGGTGAAAATTACATTTATTGTCGGATGCTAAAAACAAAATGTCCGAATGATGCAGATTTCTTCTGTGCTTATGGTGAAAAAGAAAGCGGTAACTAATATGGCGATGAAAATTGGGTATATTCAAGAAATTGATCTTCAGCTTAATCCGCAATGTAAAGAGCGATTTCGTTTCAAAGAAGCATCGTTTACTCGAAGAATTTCAAGTCGTGGAGATCGTGTGTATTCCAAAATGCTTGCACTTCCAGTTGACTACGAAGAAATTGTAGACAATGCAAACATCATGAAGAAAAATAGCAAGATCATTTTAGTACGAGAGCCATTCTTACTCGATGACGAACTGCGCAAGAAAGTTACAGAGTGGGTTGAGTGGGCAAACACAGCAGACCCACACGAATATGATCCATTCGCGTAAGAGAGGTTTTCACAATGAATAACGAAAAATACACGCAAACGAACAGCACAAACGAGCCTGTTTATTGCAAAGACTGCCAGCATCTTATGTTTTCCGATTGCTACGGAGAGTGTACAAAGTGTCATTTAGGAATTGTGCGTCCAGATGATTCTTGCGAATTTGGCGAAAGGAGAGCTACAACACATGTCTGAAAACCGAAAGTTGTATATCGCAGACTGGCATTATGCACATGCAAACATTCTTGCATTTGATAATCGCCCGTTTAAGACAGTAGAAGAAATGAACAAAGAGCTTGTTAAGCGCTGGAACGCTGCGGTCGATCCTGGCGATACGGTTTATGTGCTTGGTGATATGTTCTGGTGCAAGGCGCAGGAAGCGCTACCGGTACTCCAATCGCTGAACGGTCAAAAATTCCTTATCAAAGGAAACCACGACCGTTGCAACGACGGCAAGTTTATCAAATCCTTTGTCAAGGTGACAGAGTATTTTGAAGTGGACGACGATGGCCGCAAAATCGTGCTTTGTCACTATCCTATTCCATGCTTCAAGAATCATTTCTATGGGTGGTATCACCTGTATGGTCATGTTCATAAATCATTTGAGCATGAAATGATGGAACACGACAAGTATCTGATGCAGGAATTATACGGAAAGCAGTGTCAAATGTTTAATGTAGGTGCAATGATGCCATATATGGATTATACGCCACGAACCATTGATGAAATTCTAAAAGGAGCAAGTTAAACAATATGGAAAAATTCTATGTGATAAAACCTGAGTGTGGATTTTACAAGCAGGTGTTCGACTATTTAGAAAACGCACAGATCGTAAACAAGTTGTTCAGTCAGTTCTCTCATGATATGGAAATCGAATCCAATCTCTATTATGCCAGTAATGACACGGTGTCAATCGTACCGACAGCAAAAGACAAAGAGAAATTTGCAAATCAATTCAAAAAATATGCTGACGGCGCAACCGGTCTAATGTTTTTCAAACAGAATAGTAAGGTTTACAAGGAATGGATCGCTTTATTAAAAAAGAATGATTTGAAAGTAAAATGCCGTCCGCAGCCAGGATTCTATTTTGGAATTTGGGGCAGAGGGAGTTCCCGTTTATTTGAACACAATGGGAAGCTGTATATGTCATTAAACTACAATGAAGATTTTGAAGATCCACAGGATTGTGATCCTATTCTTGGCAGTGAGTTTTACAAGGTATTAGAGGAACTCGAACATAACGAAAAGAAATAATGAGGTGAAATATGAACACAGGAGTAATGTTTTCATCGAAGTCTATGAATTGGGCAACGCCGCAGGACTTCTTTGATAAACTCAACTCCGAGTTTCACTTTACCCTTGATCCGTGTGCAGACAGTGAAAACCATAAATGTGCTACATATTACACAGAGCGAGAAAATGGTCTTGCACAGTGCTGGGGGGGGGCAAACGGTCTTCTGTAATCCGCCATACGGAAGAGCGATTAAGGATTGGGTAAAGAAATGCTCGGAGGAATCGTTAAAACCAAATACGACGGTTGTAATGTTGATTCCAGCACGAACCGATACGAGTTATTTCCACGATTATATCTATCAAAAACCGAATGTTGAAATTCGTTTTATTCGTGGACGATTAAAATTCGGAGATGGAAAGAACTCCGCCCCATTCCCAAGCATGGTGGTTATATTCAAATCTAAAAAGGATGGAACATAATGGCTATCAAAGAAAATATGGACTTATACAGATGTGAAAAATGCAAAAAGCTTTATACATCTGAGTATGCTGCGAATATATGTTGTAAGCAATATCATTGTAGAGTATGCGGAAAAGAAACACCGCAGTATATGTTGATTTGCGATTCTTGCGCAGAGCATGAACGCTTTGAAAAAGCAAGAAAAATGACTCTGGCAGAGTATTATGAAGAGTTCCCAGACAACATGCTCTATTACGGAGAAGAATTCTATGACGATATCGAATCTCTATTAGATAGCATTGATTGTGACTATGAGGATATTCCAAAGTATGTATATGGAACAACAATGGAAAGCATGGAGATCGACGCAAATCAAATGCTGCAGCAAGCAGAAGAAGATTCGGATGTTGAAGACTTTTATTTTGATGACGTCGCCGCTAAAGAACTAAGAGAATTTGTTAAGCAGTGGAACGCAAAATACGCTAAAAGCTACTATTCGTGGAATGATAAGGTAGTTGTTATGCTTCCTCCGGAATACCAGAAGGAGCGTGTCAATGATTAAAACAGTTGTTGGGGACATTCTTGACGCAACGGAAGATATTATCTGCCATCAGGTAAATTGTCGGGGTGTAATGGGAGCTGGTGTAGCAAAAACGCTTTATACTCGTTGGCCTATCATCAAGAAGACATACATCCGATATTGCAGAAGATTTGAAAATCAAAATGAACTTCTTGGTCGTGTTCTTCCTGTAGCGGTTGAACCGAATAAGACTGTTCTGAATATCTTTGGGCAGCTTGATTATGGCAGAGACAAGTACCGCAAGTACACGGATTATGTTGCTCTCACAAAAGCGTTTGATGAGATCCGCAGTAAGTATCATAACAAATCGTTCGCATTCCCATATGGATTTGGCTGTGGATTAGCAAATGGTGACTGGAATATCGTTGAAAATATGCTCAACACATACTTTGGCGATATGAATGTTACTATTTACAGGCTTTCAGCAAGGAGCGATGAGGTATGAAACTATATTTTCGCAATAGCAGAGCTAAGTTCCGTCCTATCGCCAATATTGATGGCAGAAAGCCAGACAAAGAGATTGCCAAACAGATAGTTGCAAAAATCAATGAATTTTGTAGCGAACGAAACTTCAAAATTTATTACACGAGGATGTGGCACGAGGAATGCAAAGGAAAGCAAATGACAAAGTTTGATGTAGGAAGTCACACGGAATTTTTCTATTTTGAAAAAGCTCTTCCGTTCGCAGCGTTTCAAGGAGACGAATGAATGAAGATATTACTTATTCCAGACTGGCAAGGATGTACGATCATTACGGACAATGGGTACTGTACGATCCATGGCTTGCCAAATGATATTGTAGACAAGGTGTTTGTATCTGAAATTCCTATTAGCAATGGGATTGGGCTGATTACCCCACTTGTAAATGAGCTTACTATCGTATCTGGCAGCAGCGTAGCAAGCCTATATCGCAAATTGCTCAATGAACACCATATCGTCACAAAAGAGATTTTTAACACAAAACCGTCCGTATTGCTGAAAGGAGTCCGAAATGGATAGGATAATTGCCATCGGAGACATTCACGGATGTCTCAACACACTAAAAGAGCTTCTGAAAAGTGTGGATTATAGCAGTCAGACAGATACATTAGTGTTTGTTGGTGACTACATAGATCGCGGAGCAAATAGCTGTGAGACAGTGGCGTTTCTTCGTAAGCTTCAGCATCAGGTAGGAAAAGATAATTGTATTTGCCTTCGTGGTAATCATGAGCAAATGGCGATTGACGCATTTACAAGCGGAGATAATTCGCTTTGGTTCTACAACGGCGGATACTCGACCGTGTGCAGCTACGATAGAAATGGCATAGATATTGAATCAGATATTGGTTGGTTTAAGGCGCTTCCGCTTGTGTATGATACACCAGAAATTATATTCTGTCATGCCGGTCTGTCAAAACCATTGCTCAAAGACAATACAGCACATGATTTGATTTGGGGACGCGACTGGATTCGACATAACGACCATAGGCCACGGGAAAAGCAAGTGATTTTCGGGCATACCCCAAGTAGAACTGGTACTGCCTACACCGTAGCAACTGGCGATATTTGTATCGACTCAGCATGTGTTTATGGTGGAAGGTTATGTGCCTTAGCAATCAACGAAGATGGAAACAGCAAACTATTCTATGCAGACAAGTCCGAAGAGGACGATGAAAACTTGCAAGGAATTAGTTAAACAGCATTTGGAGTGTGAATTGATGTTCAAAATTCTTATTTTCTATAAGAGCATTTCTGCGATCAAAAACTATCTCAAAATGTTTAGAAATATGCCATTGATGATTTTTGAAGAAACTCGCAACGGCTTCACATTCAATGGTGAAAAAGTAAGTGTAAAAGGTGTCCGCTGTGCCAAAATCTCAGATCAGCACCGTGGACATTGGGCGCATATTATCGCCGTGCAAGAAGAACTCACATGGGCTGAAGATTGGAACAAGGTTCGAGACTGTATCATTTACCCCATGCTTCAAACACCAATTGATATTCAAATCTTTGATGGAGATTACCCAAATGAGCAAGCAGCCTAAAGAAGAAAAGCCTAAGTATATTACGGATGAAAATGGTACGCAGTTTTTCGTAGTTGGCAATACGAAAATCCGTGTAACAGAGCATTTTAATAGCAAGGGTAAACATATCAAAGATCTCGTAGAAAATGCCGTACAATACGCCGCAAATGCGGCTTAATACCGGTGACAACAGCTCGTACTTGTGATATAATTACGCGGTAAGCTTATCATAAGTGCGAGTTGTTTCACTACTAAAGGAGGTTGCTAAACAACGGTGAAACAACTGATTTATCGCGTCGCGCTCTATATGCGATTGAGCCGAGACGATGAGGATTACGGAGAAAGCGTTAGTATTGAAACCCAGCGCAAAATCATCACACAATTTGCTAATGAGCAGCACTTCATTATAGTTGACGAGTACATTGATGACGGTTGGAGTGGTACGAACTTTGATCGCCCAGCATTCCAACGCATGATGGAAGATGTCGAGTCCGGAAAGGTGAATTGCATTATTACCAAGGATCTCTCCCGCCTTGGTCGTGAGCATATCATGATGGACTATTATCTGGAATTCTACTTTCCAGAAAAGCGAATCCGCTATATTGCCGTCACAGAAAATGAAGATACAGAAAAAGGCTTGTCTGACTTCGTTCCGTTCAAGAACCTATTCAATGAATGGTTTGCAAAGGATACAAGCCGTAAAGTTAAGGCTGCTTTCAAAGCAAAGTTTGCTGCTGGAGATCGTATTTGCGCATATGTTAAAATCGGATATAAGCGGCATCCAGAAATCAAAAACCGTATTGTGCCAGATGAAGAAACAAGGTGGATACCTGAGAAAATCTTTGATTTGGCTTATCACGGTGCTGGAGCTGCTAAAATTACAAGGACTTTAATCGCAGAAAAAGTTCCTACGCCGTCCTGGATTAACTACCAGAGATTCGGAACATTCGCTCATGTATATCAAAATGCCTCAGAAGAAAAACGGTACGCATGGACGGTTGCACAAGTCAAGTACATCTTGAAAGATGAAACCTACATTGGGAATACAGTTCACTACAAACAGACGAATATATCTTTCAAGAACAAGAAACGCATTCGCAAGCCAGAAGATGAATGGTGGAGAATAGAAAACACTCACGAGGGATTGATCCCAAAGGAGATGTTTGATTCTGTTCAAGCGCAAATTGCCACCAGACGTCGGATGCAAAAAGATCATACAACGCAAATCTTCTCTGGACTTGTCAAATGCGCCGATTGCGGATGGTCGATGCGTTTCGGTACGAATAGGCAAAACAAAACCCCATACAGCCACTACACATGCAGCAAATATGGGCAAGTAGGAATTCATTGTTCTGCACACTATATCCGATATGACGTACTGTATGCCTATGTGCTATCAAGAATTCAGTATTGGGCAGCTCAAGCCGTACAAGACGAGGATGCTCTTTTAGAAAGGCTTCTTCAAACTGGCAATGCAAAGCAGAATGCCGAGCGAAAAAAGATCGCTGACGATTTGAGGAGAGCTGAAAAACGGCAAAAGGAATTGGACAACCTTTTCGCTAAGCTATATGAGGATCGAATTGCTGAGAGGATTACAGAGCGAAACTTCATTATGCTGTCTGCAAAATATCAGGAAGAGCAAAATGCTTTGGATGGTAAGATAGACCTACTTAATGGGCAAATCAGTGAAAATTCTGAGCGATACAGCAATATTGAAACTTGGGTGAAACTGATTAAGCAGTACGCATCTCCAACGGAATTAGACTCAATTTTACTCAATGCTCTTGTGGAAAAAATTACAGTTCACGAGGCAGTTAAACACGAAGATGGAAGTCGAGAGCAAGAGGTCGAGATTTTCTATAAGTTTATAGGAAAGATCGACTGAGAGACCAATATCTTTAAGTATGTGAATGGGGGGAATCGCTCCCCGACCTCTATAAGCTCGCGGCGCTCGCCGACGAGCTGGGCGTGAGCACGGACGAGCTGTGCGGCCGCGAGCCGGCTGCTTTGTGCGGCGAGGTACCCGCAACGGCTTTCGCGGGGGATGCTGCCGAGAGAGAAGCCTTTGCGGAGGAGATCCGGAGGATCGCAAAGCAGAACAGATCTCTGCGCTACGTCGTAGGCATACTGGTGCTGATTTGCGGCGTGCTGACCATGCTGTCGGGATACCGTTCACTCCAAAACAGCAAGGCACCGAGCAATGAAATAACGACGCCCGCACCCCTGCCGGACACGATCACCATCAGCGGTCTGACGCTCGACATCGATGGTATTGCGTTGGTATTCCGCTTCGTCCCCAGCGTCAGCGGCGAGGGCTACGAGTGGTCGGCGAGCTGCGCGCCGGACAACAACGGTCTGATCTCCGTTGAAACGACGACGGACGGCGGCATCTGCACTGTGCGGCTTTTGAATGTTTCGCAGTACGACGGCGTTACGCTTTCCGCCACCGTGACGAACGGGGCGGAGAGCCGCAGCGTCTGTCTTGCCACGGACATCCGCGTCGGGGAAAACAGCATCTCCTGGGACCCACAGGTGTAACGCCCCGACAGACAATCAAACAGACCATACCGGACGGCTGCCCTTCGGGGCAGCTGTTTTTTCGGTTCCGCACCACCGCACGGCCTCGCGCATACCTTGACAAAGGGAGAGGAAGTGGCCCCGATGCAGATGACACTTGACGCGCTGCCGGTCGGCGCGAGCGCCGTAGTGATGGCGCTGCGCTCCACCGGTGCACAACGCCGCCGGATGCTCGACCTCGGCTTCGTGCCGGGCTCGTGCGTCCGCGCCCTGCACGTTTCCCCGTGGAGCGACCCGGTCGCCTACGGTGTGCGCGGCGCGGTCATCGCGCTGCGGCGCGAGGACGCGGGCGGCGTGCAGATCGAAATGCTTTGATTTTTCAGGAGGGATCGCCCCATGCCGAACGAGGCGCATATCATTGCTCTGGCGGGAAACCCGAACGTGGGCAAATCCACCGTGTTCAACGCCCTCACCGGGCTGCGGCAGCACACGGGCAACTGGCCGGGGAAAACCGTCGCCGCGGCGCGCGGCGATCTTACATACGGCGGCGAGCATTTCACGCTCGTCGATCTGCCGGGGACGTACTCGCTGTTTCCCCA
>OHAJ01000037.1_pt1 | contig 73384 bp, 79 predicted proteins | sample 1577101 | NCBI WGS metagenome assembly OHAJ01 (sample SAMEA3541531, study PRJEB24748) | human gut metagenome | biome: human gut; feature: human-associated habitat; material: faeces | place: China | collected 2012
AGCGCCGCCCACGGTCAGCCTGATGTTGCCCCTGTTGACCTCCTCCCAGACCTTCTGGGGGGTCGCTCTTACCGTTCTTTACGGTGATGGAATCGGGCAACTCGGCCTCGGTGCTCAGATCCTGATCCTTCTTCGTTTCGGTGCCCTTTTCCACCTTGAGCACCAGCGTGGTCTCGGTGCGGGTCTTGACCGAGTTGCCGGTGATCTCGTAGTAGGTGGTGCGGGTGACGGTGTTGCCGTTCTCGTCGGTAGAGGTCTCTTCCTTTTTCAGGGTGTAGGTGGTCTTGGGGTTGCCCTCTTCGTCCAGCTCTTCCTTCTTCTCCACGCCGCCCTCGGGGACATCCAGCAGCTTGGCGATGTCCTCAGCGGCCATCTCCTTTTCCGCGTTCTCGGTCTTTTTCAGGGTCAGCTCCTTGGAATTGCCGTCCTTAGAATTCTCGACCTTGTCCACGGTGTAGTCGCCCAGCTTGGCATCCTTATCGGTTTTCCAGTCCGAACGCACTTCGCCAAGCTCCTTGTTCAGGTCGATCTCTTCGCCCTTCTTGGTGTCGGTAATGGTGGTGGAGGAATCGGCCTTGCCGGTGCCGGTGGTGGTCGTAGTCTCGGTGCCGGTGGTCTCGGTGGGGGTGGTGATGGTGGTGTTGCCGTCCTCGTCCTTGCCCACCACGGGGTCGCCCTTCTTCACCTCGGCGTCGGCTGCCAAATCGGACACAATGTGGTGTTTGCCACGCTCAACCACGGATTGCCGCCCGAAACGCGCAGGCATACCTTTCCCGCCCCTATCGTTCTCGGGAAAAATGTCTGGATAGGTTCCAACGCGACCGTTCTGCAGGGGGTGACCATTGGAGACAATGCCGTCGTCGGGGCGGGTGCGGTCGTGACGAAGGACGTGGCCGCGAATACGGTCGTGGGCGGAGTGCCGGCGAAGTTTATCAAATACATCTGAAAACGGAAAAGATGAATAAGAGGTTCCTGTTAAGCGTACTGCTGCTGTGCTGCCTGTCGTCATGCGGTACGACAGTGGAAAATGACATGAATCGTCCCAATATCATGGAAACGGAAAAACGAAATATCGGAAGCCTGTTGGCACTCTACCCGAAACCAATGACGGTCGTCGGTGCGGAGGTCGGGGGCAAGGTGAACTGGCTTGTCGTCGGACATACGGGCATTATCGGTCATGACCGGATAGTGGTCAGCATGAGCAAAAGCCATCATACCAATCGAGGGATAAAAGATTCCAAAAAACTTTCTATCAACCTGGTCAGTCGTGAAATGCTGCCGGAAGCCGACTACGTGGGCAGCGTGAGCGGCGCATCGGTCGATAAGTCGGGGGTGTTCGATTACCACTGGGGCGAAAACGGTACACCCGTGATAGATGCTTCCCCACTGACAATGGAGTGTAACGTGGTGGATATTTACGAAACCGAGGGCTTCGACAACTTTATCTGCTCCGTGGCGAACACCTACGCCGCTCCCGATGTGCTCGACAGCAACGGCAAATTGGATTATACGAGGCTGAAACCTGTCTTGTTCGAGTTTCCGACCTATTCCTATCTCGCCACGGGAGAGGTCATCGGCAAATGCCTGAACCTGGACAAGCAGCCGGGAATGTGCGCCAAGGAGCCGATGACCGCCGACGGTATCGTGCGCCTGTCGAAAATCGAGGTTTACCCGCAGTTCCTTGACGAGTATATGAAATATGCGACCGAGGTGGGCGAAGTCTCCCTGCGCACCGAGCCGGGCGTACTGACCATGTATGCGGTTCATGAAAAGGAGAATCCCTGCAGAATAACCATTCTCGAAACCTACGCAAGCCGGGAGGCATACGAATCGCATATCGCTTCGCCCCATTTCCAAAAGTACAAGCGGGAGACGCTGCATATGGTCAAGGCGTTGGTATTGTCGGACCAGACACCCCTCGACTCTTCGAACCGAATCAATAACTTCATCCGATAAATCATGCGATTATGAAGAAGATTCTTTTAGTTTCACTATTCAGTATCTTAACATTCAATGTTATGGCACAGGAAAAGATAGTACAGACGGCAGGGCGCGACCAGTTGGGTGACTTCGCCCCCAAATTCGCGGAACTCAACGACGATGTCCTTTTCGGTGAGGTGTGGAGCCGTACCGACAAATTGGGGCTGCGCGACCGCAGCCTGGTGACGATAACCTCGCTCATCAGTCAGGGTATCACCGACAGCTCGCTGGGCTTCCATCTTCAGGAAGCGAAGAAAAACGGCATCACCCGCACCGAGATTGCGGAGATAATTACCCATATCGGATTTTACGCGGGTTGGCCGAAGGCGTGGGCGGCTTTCCGCCTCGCCAAAGACGTGTGGGCGGAGGATACGCCCGGCGAGGATGCGAAAGCGGCCTTCCAGCGGGAGATGATATTCCCCATCGGTGAGCCGAACACGGCATACGCCCGGTATTTCATCGGCAACAGTTACCTCGCGCCAATCTCGCGGGAACAGGTGAGTATCTCCAACGTCACCTTCGAACCGGGATGCCGCAACAACTGGCATATCCACCGTGCGACGACGGGCGGTGGGCAGATGCTTATCGGCGTGGCCGGCCGCGGCTGGTATCAGGAGGAGGGCAAACCGGCGGTAGAGATTCTTCCCGGCACGGTCATCCATATTCCTGCTAATGTAAAGCACTGGCACGGCGCGGCGGCCGATAGTTGGTTCGCGCATCTCGCCTTTGAGCTTCCCGGAGAAAACGCCTCTACCGAATGGCTCGACCCCGTGACCGACGGGGAGTACGACGAACTTCAGAAATAAAAGGGATTTCCCATGTATAAATTTTTATTGATATTGTTGTCGGTCGTCGGTATGGCGACCGCAACTTCCGCACAACAAAAACAGGATATGAACAGCAGACAATCGAATCATAAAATCCTCGTTGCTTACTTTTCTGCGACGGGCACAACGGCGCGTGCGGCCCAAAAGGTGGCGCATGCAACGGGCGGGGAACTCTATGCCATTACCCCGGCACAGCCTTATACCGATGCCGACCTCAACTGGAACGACAAGCAGTCGCGCAGTTCGGTGGAGATGAACGACCCGAAAGCTCGTCCTGCAATCAAGAGTCAAAAGGGAAAAATCGCCGATTACGATGTTGTTTTCATCGGCTATCCCATTTGGTGGGGCCTTGCTCCGAGAATCGTCAATACGTTTATCGAAAGCCATGATTTGAAAGGCAGGACGGTCATTCCGTTCGCTACGTCGGGCGGCAGCGGTATTGCCAACAGCGTGGCGGAGTTGCAGAAAGCCTATCCCGGTTTGAATTGGCAGGAGGGCAGGTTGCTCAACCGTACCGACGAGCAGACCGTCCGGCAGTGGGTGGAGGCGTTGGGATATTGACTGCCCGAACGAACAAGGGGTATCCGTACGGTTTCCGGCCCGTGGACGGAGGGTCTTTTTCGAGAGGAAACGGCAGGAGTGCGGGGTTGTTCGGACTGCAAGGCGTGCCGGAGAGCCATTGTCCTCCGGCACGCCTTGTGGCAACGGGCGGCTTTCCGAAGAACCGGATAGCACGGTGGGCGGAAGATACGACCGGCGAGGATGCCTTTACCGAGTGGCTCGACCCGTGACCGATGGGGAATACGCTAAACTTCAAAAACAAAACGCCAGATGTGTAAATCCTGTTCGCGCTCGTGGCGATAAGCGGGTATTTATGCGGTGCTGTGCGCACAGCGGAAAGAGAATCTGAGCGGCAACCATTCAGATGCCAGCATACTCGCGGCTTATCTTTCGGCGACTGCTCCGGCTGCGGAGCGTACAGTTGCTTTCGGCCGTTAAGTTCTAATCTTTTCCTTAAATTTGTGAAGACTTTGAATGGAGTTGATGGTAAAAGATATAGAAAAAGAATATAAACAGTTGATGTATTCCCAGCGGCCTGAAGGACGATTTTTGGACTATAATCGGTTACAGCAACATATCGACATGTTTTCTCGGTCGAACGAACTGCAGTGTGTTGCCGTTACGATTTACGACAATTGCCGTAATGAACATGTGTATGTGTCGGAATATCACAAGCGACTGTTCGGGAGCGGAGAAGTGGAGGTTCATCCCGATGATTTGGATGACGTGCTGAAGAATGCGATAGCATCCCTTAAACATGTATTTCAAGGCAACAAAAACTTCGCCCACATGAAGACGATACGGGAGTACAGGGTCAGGATGGGAGATAAGTTCCGGCGTGTTACCGAATCGTTCCGGGTGTTGGAGACCGACCGGATAGGTAATATCTGGTTGACATTGTGTGTGTTGGAAATTTCGCCCAACCAACTGCCGCCGTTTACGGTCAATTACCAGATTGTCAATACTGTTACAGGAGAGGTGTTTTCTCCCTTAATCCGGTATTTTCAGAGCGAATCCATCTTGACGAAACGCGAGCTGGAGATATTGGCTTTGATTGCTCGAGGTAAATTGAGCAAAGAGATATCGGAGATGTTGCATATAAGCGTCCATACCGTTAACACCTACCGACAGCATATCTTGGAGAAGTTGAATGCGGACAATTCGCATGAGGCCGTACGGTACGGCCAGTCTTTGGGGTTGATTGAATACTGAATTTTCAGTATTTCCCCTCTTTTTGCGACAGTCTAATTTTGTCCGAAAAGAATTGTCGTATGCATCGAAGGAGGGTATCGCTGAATTTTGGGACAGGTCTGGAGTCCGATGTGGCTGGTGAGGAACGCCGTTATGCGCTCGTTACGGGTGCGAGTCAGGGATTGGGACGTTGCTATGCTCTCGAACTGGCCCGGTGCGGTATCGATACAGTGCTCGTTTCATTGCCCGATAGCGGTCTGAATGAGGTGGTTATCGAGTCGCGGCGTTTGGGGGTGCGATGTATTCCTTTCGAGATTGATTTGTGCGACGAAGAGGCATTGAGTGTCCTTTGTCGGGATGTCAATGCCGGTTATCCGCTCTTCATGCTGATTAATAATGCGGGGACTGGCGGAACACGACGTTTCGCATCTTGTACTTCCGATTATCTTGACCGCATCTTACACTTGAATGTCTCGGTTCCTACGCTGTTGACCTTTTATCTGCTTCCGAATCTGCAACGTGCTCCCGAGGCTTTCATTCTCAATGTAGCGAGTATGGCGGCCTTTTCGCCAACCGGTTTCAAGACGGTTTATCCCGCCACCAAACGTTTCGTGCTCCAGTTTTCGCTCGGTTTGCGGGAAGAGTTGCGCGGTGCAAAAATTGCGGTAAGCGTCGTTACTCCCGGACCGATGAAGACCAATGGAGAGGTAACGGGCCGTATCGAACGTCAGAAGTTCTTCGGCCGGTTGGGGTTGCTTTCCCCCGAGAAGGTGGCCCGCATTAGTCTCCGCGGACTGTTGCGTCGTAAGGCGGTCATTCTACCCGGCTGGTCGAACCGCATCAACGGATTGTTGCTCCTGCTTATTCCTATATTTATCCGTATCCGGCTGATGTCGCGCGTCGTCGCTCGGGAGCTTGATGTGCCGCCTGTTCCGACCCGATGACGGCGGACCATGGCTTATAATGAAGTTTGTTATGGGGAAAACGGTTCTTATTACCGGAGCCAACAGTCTCTTGGGGACACATACGATTTGCGAGCTGTTATCGGCCGGTTATGCGGTACGGGGTCTGCTTCGCTGTCTCGGTTCCTATGTGGGAGTCGAAGACCCGGCGCTGGAACTTGTCGAAGGTGAATTTACCGATAGAGAAACTTTACGTCGGGCGATGCATGGGTGCGACTATGTGGTGCATTGCGCTGCCAAAACAGGGCAGTCGGGTTCTTATGATTCTTACGAACAGGTGAATGTGACGGCGACGGAGCGATTGGTTGAACTCGCTTCCGAGTGTGGTGTGAAACGAATTGTCAATGTCGCCAGTGCGAATGTTTTCGCTTATGGTACCAAAGGACAGCCGGGCGATGAGACGAGGTCCATGGCCGCTCCGTTTACCGAATCTGCCTATGCGAGGAGCAAGTTCGAGGCGTTGCAACGGCTGGAGCATTTTCGGAATCAGGTTGAAATTGTGACGGTCTGTCCCACTTTCATGATTGGTGCATGGGATTCCCGACCGAGTTCGGGACGCATCATCCTGATGGGGTATGGCCGTCGTATCGTGTTTTGTCCGCCCGGTGGCAAAAATTTTGTCGCGGCCAGCGATGTGGCTCGGGGCATCGTTGCTGCCCTTGCGCGGGGGAATAGCGGAGAACGATACCTCCTTGCGGGTGAGAATTATTCCTATGCGGAGTTCTACCGTCTGCTCGCTGAGCGCACGGGGCATTGCCAGCATCTCATTCATATTCCTGCTTGGTCGCTTCGCATTATCGGTGCAATCGGAGATTTGCTGGGCAAAGCAGGTCTGAGAAGCGAGGTTTCGCGTACGAATATGCGTATTCTTTGCATTGGCAACTATTACACGAATGCTAAGTCTATCCGGGAGCTGGAACTGCACTACCGGCCTCTTGCCGAGGCAATCGATGAAGCCGTTGCTTGGTTCCGCTTACACGGGATGTTACCGAAATGACGTTGACGAAGCTGCGTTGTGGATACCATGTTTTGCCCCTTCCGTCGGCCATTATTGGTGCTTTGGCGGCGCTGTTTTGAGGTTTTGTCCATATCTGTTGGGCTCTTGATGCGGGCAGTCGTTATTCGGAGTCAAACCGGAAAGTTTCCTGACGGTACGGCCGGAGAACCGTTGTTTTTCGGAAAGTCGATGCATTCGGGTCGGTGACCGCTCCGGTACTCCGGCATACGGAGCGGTCGTGTCGTGGTGCGGCGGTCGTTTTCGACCCGTATGTTCCAATCTTTTCCTATCTTTGCGGACGGTTAAATGCATGGACGCAATGGATGCAAAAACGGCAGTTTCGATAATCATCCCTTTTTATAACGGCATCGATTGGCTGGAGATGATTTTCGTCGCTTTTGGGAAACAGACCTTTAAGGATTTCGAGGTCATCGTGGCGGACGACGGTTCGCGGGAGGATGTGGTCGCCCGGCTGGAGGAGCTGATGGCCCGACAGCCTTTCCCCGTCACTCATCTCTGGCAGGAGGACTGCGGGTTTCGCAAGAACCGGATGCTCAACAAGGCGGTGGTGCAGAGTCGGGCGGAGTACCTGATTTTCCTGGACGGCGACTGTATCCCGCACCGGAAATTCGTCGAGGAACACTGCAAGGCGCGGCGGGAAGGGTTCGTCGTCGCCGGCCGGAGGGTAGACCTGCCGGCCGCTCTCTCCGAGGGAATGAGTGTCGGGAAGGTAGCTTCTCCGGGATTCGAGCGGAAATTGGTATGGCCGTTGCTCTATGCCGGCATCGTGCGCGGAGAGAAACATATGGAGAACTGTATCCGGATTACCTCCCCGACCTTGCGTCGGTGGTTCATCCGCCAGCGTTACGAGGGGATATTGGGGTGTAATTTCTCCATGTACAAATCCGACCTTCTCAAGGCCAACGGGTTCGACGAACGGTATGTAAATCCCGGAACCGGCGAGGATACCGATTTGGAAGACCGGCTGGTGCGTCTCGGTATCCGCCCGCTCGTCATGAACCATTACGCCACGGTGTACCATAAGAAGCACAGGCGGCTGGACATCCATAACGAGGCGAACCGGATTCTGTACGAGGAGAATACCCGGAACCGGGTAGGACGGACGCCGTACGGAATCGTCCGGGAGACCACCGAATAGTCCGCGGGTATGACTGAGCGGGGAAAACAAACCGTTGTGCAGGTCTTCGCCTCGGCCGGCTGGGGCGGAGGCGAACAGTACGTCTACGACCTGGCGGAAAGATTGCAGAGGGAGGGCTACGGCGTGCAGTTGGTATCGCGCGAAAGCGAAGTCATCCGCCGGAAAACCGCTTCGCTGGGGTGTCCGCTCGTGCAGTTTCCGCTCCGCAGCCGTTTCGGTCTCCGTTCCATCCTGAAGATGAAGCGGCTCATCGAATCCGTCGAGGCCGATATCGTCCATACCCATCAGTTCAAGGATACCTTCATCGCGCTCTTTGCCCGTGCCCTTTCCGACCGGAAACCGAAGGTTATCCTTACGCGCCACCTGGTCCGGCCGGCGAAGAGGAATTTTCTCTACTCCTACCTGTACCGGAGGACGGACCGGATTGTCTTCGTCTCCGAACTTGCCAGGCGTGTATTCCTCTCCTCTTCGCCGAAGATAGCGGCGCGGAGCGTGACGGTCATTCACAACAGTATTCCGCCCTGCCGTCTGCAGACCGGAGGTGTCGTTCTGAGGCAGCGGTACGGTATTCCGCCCGATACGGTCGTCGTCGCTTATGCGGGCCGTCTCCATCCGGAGAAGGGGGTGGAGGTGCTGCTTGATGCGGCTGCACTGCTGAAGTCGGAGGATTTCGTACTTTTGGTCGCAGGGCAGGGAGAACCGGTCTATGAGCAGAGACTTCGCGACCGGGCGAAAGCGCTGGGCTTGGACGGAAAGGTCGTTTTTACGGGCTTTCTGGACGATGTGCCGCAGTTTATGCGCCAGGTCGATATTGGGGTAGTCCCGACAGTCGGGCAGGAGGCTTTCGGGCTTACGGTGCTCGAATTCATGCAGGCCGGCCGGGCAGTGATTACCACCGATAACGGGGCCCAGCCGGAGTTCGTCGCTTCCGGTACGGACGGCATATTGATTCCGCCTTCCGATGCGGAGGCTTTGGCGGCGGCTCTGCGCGGACTGATACGGAACCGGGAGCTGCGGGAGTTGCTCGGGGCGGCCGCCCGTAAAAAAGCGGAAGAAGCACTCTCTTACGAACACTTCTTCCGGGAAATCACGGCGGTCTATCGGGACCGCTCATAGAGCTTCTTTTGCATCAGCGGCCGAATACCCGTTCCCAGAAACTCGTTCGGCCCGATTCGGCATCCAACAGTTTTTTCGTCGTTTTGGCCGTCGCCCGCTGACCGTCGGTGAGCAGACCGTTGCCCGTCGCGGTCATGAAGAGGGGATTGATGAACTCCGTCTGGGCCATCATGTGGGGATAGAGGGCGGTGTTGCGGTTGGAGGCATAACGGTACAGGCCTACCTGTACACCGTAACCTCCGCTGCGCAGTTCGCCTGCCAGTGCTATCGGGGTGTCGGGAAAAATTGTATCGCCCGGGGCGACCAGGGCTGAACCGCTGCGGAGCGAGGCATAGCGTGCCTGCGTCCCGTCGGCATGTTCGACGATAATCGTACCGCCGCCTGCCTGTCCGTTCTCCGCGTCGTAGCCCTCTACATGGATGACCGTCCCTTTTCGGATGGCAAATACCGGTTCGTTCCGCTCCATGGCGAACTCCCACATGCGGAAATCGGCGATGTTGTCGCGCATCATCCCCGCTTCGGCAGGAGTGAGCGAGCGCACCGTCGTGCTCTTTCCTGCGGCTATCGGCAGCCGGTAGATGAACCCGAGGTCGGGTGTGGCATCGAGCGTTCCGTTAATCCAGTCCCATGAGAAGTCGGCGGTCACGGGTCGGGCGGCATCCTGCGGAGCGATCGAAAGAATTTCGCCCCCTTCGTTGCCGGTGGTGACGGTGACCGTGAGGGCGTCGTCTCCCGCATGGTTGCGGATGTCGGCGACGGCCAGGCGGATGGTGAAGGTGCCGTATCCTGTTATGGCGGCGTCGAATGCCAGCGAATTGTCTGCTGCATTGCGGGCGGTTACCCGAACACCCGTCTGCTGTGCGGCGAGCGGCAGTGCCGCGAGCATGAGCGCTGCGGCGATGGTTGCTTTTTTCATGGTCGTATGTTTTTTAGTCGGTATTCCTGTCGAGCCGGACGACATTTTCTACGTGGTGCGTGTGCGGGAACATATCCACGGGCTGTACGGCGGTCACACGGTACAGCGGTGCGAGGAGGGCGAGGTCGCGGGCCTGCGTCGCGGGGTTGCAGCTCACGTAGACGATGCGCTGCGGGGCGGCCCGTTTGATGGTCTCCAGCACCTCCTCGTGTACGCCGGCCCGCGGCGGGTCGAGTATCACCACGTCGGGCCTGCCGTGCCGGGCGATGAAGGCGTCGTCGAGCACATCTTTCATGTCGCCCGCGAAAAATGCGGTGTTGTCGATGCCGTTCAGCCGGGAGTTGCATTTTGCATCTTCGATGGCTTCCGGCACGTATTCGATGCCGACCACCTGCCGGCAGGTGCGGGCGACGAAGTTGGCGATGGTGCCGGTGCCCGTGTAGAGGTCATAGAGGGTTTCCCCGCCCGTCAGCCCCGCGAAACTGCGGGCCACCTTGTAGAGCTCGTAGGCCTGTGCGGAGTTGGTCTGGTAGAACGACTTCGGGCCTATCTTGAAACGCAGCCCCTCCATCTCCTCGAAGATGTGGTCGCGGCCGCTCCACAGGTGGGCGTCGATGTCGCCCGTCGAGTCGTTCAGCTTCGTATTGACCATGTACATCAGCGAGGTGATTTCCGGAAACCGCTCCTTCAAGTGGTCGAGCAGGGCCCCGATGCGTGCGCGGTCTTCCTCGCCGAATACGACGATGACCATGACTTCGCCCGTGGAGGAGGTGCGCACCACGAGGTTGCGCATCAGGCCGCGGTGTTCGCGGATGTCGTAGGAGCTGTAGCCGTGTTCCCGGCAGAAGCGTTTCGTTTCCAGCCGGATTTCGTTCGAGGGGGCCGGCTGCAGCCAGCATTCGCGGATGTCGAGTACCTTGTCGAACCTGCCGGGAATGTGGAAGCCCAGTGCGGCGTCCGCGTCGATGTCGCCGGCGGCCGCTATCTCTTCGTAGGTCATCCAGCGCCGCGGTGCGAAGGTGAATTCGAGTTTGTTGCGGTAGTGCGTCGTCCGGGCCGAGCCGATGATGGGCGAGAGCGGCGGAAGTTCCACCTTGCCTATCCGGGTGAGCTGGTCGCGTACCTGTTCCTCCTTGAAGCGGAGCTGTTCGGGGTAGGGGAGGTTCTGCCATTTGCATCCTCCGCAAACGCCGAAGTGCTCGCAAAAGGGTTCGGCACGCAGGGGCGATTTTTCGATGTAGCGGACGACCGTCCCCTCCATGAAACGCCTGCGCCGGTTGCGTATCTGCACGTCCACCACATCGCCCGGGACGGTGAGCGGTACGAATACGACCATATCGTTGTATCTGCCCATAGCCTTGCCTTCGGCGGCCAGGGTGGTTATCTCCAGCCCCTCGATGAGGGGCAACTCTTTCCTCTTTCTTGCCACTTGTCTGTCGGTAAATTCCGTCCGGGCTTTCCCGTCGGTGCTGACAAATTTAGCCAAAAATCCGGTTTTATCCTTGACGGTGCGAGGAAAGTGGGGGAAAGGCACCGCATCGCCGGCTCGGCGGGAAGGAGTCCTGCTGCTGCGCGGCTTTACCTTGCGGATGTGTGTATCCTTGCGGCCACGCGGCATCCCGGGCCGGCGGGTTGTGCGGATTCTCCGTTATCTTCGATTATTTGTCCGGACCCTGCTCGTGTCGTTTCGGCGGGCCGGTCCGGCGTTTGACGGCCGCTTGCGGTTTTTCCCGAATATATTTCCTATCTTTGATTTCGCATTTGCAAATTCAAATAAAACTCGTTTTTGCGCTTGACTTATTCGTATATTTGTTGTAATCAGGTAGGTTTTATTTGACTATCAACAGATTGGATAAAACTCGCACGAGAACGGGCAATGGATAAGAAAAAGCCGGACTGTTCCGAACCGCCATATTTCTCATGCTTTCAAATAACTCTTTATCTCACCTGCAAAGATAACATTTCTTTCTGAAAAGGCCACATAAACGGGCCGCAATCTTACGCAAATAACACATCGGGAGAAACGAGCATACCGTAGCCGAGTTCCCATAACCACAGGCAAAGGTAATTCGTGTTCTTCCCGTACAAGCAAGGCCAAGCCCTTCGGGTTCGTGGAAAAAATCATCCTCGCCCCGGAGGGCTTGCGGTATTTTTTCCCGAAGCCTTGCATGTACGGAACACGACCTTTTTAAGCCTGTAGTTATGGGAACTCCGGCCCCAGAAGCCGGACTAACAAAAAATCAAATGTTATGTTACAGGCAACAAAGAACAAGTACACGGTGGAAACACTCAAGCCACTGAACATTCTGTACGATCACAAGCACTGGCTGACACAGCAGGACGTGGATATGGCCAACGGTTATGTGGAACTGATAGAAAGGACACGCTCTGAAAAGATTCCGCAGGTCGGAGACAGACTCATCTATGTGGACAGATACGGGAAATATTACGGCAACGCCCTCATCGAGAAACGCAAAAATACGGACGGACTGATTTCCATCTGTGAAATCCCCTATGTCCCTTTTATCTGGGAAGAGTATGACGGTATAGGTTTAAGCGTCAGCGGAGGATCCTTCCATCATATTGACCCCCGCCAGTTAAAGTTCGTCAGATGGACGGAAGGGGTATTCCAAGACTGGGGCAACTGCGGTGCGTGCGCCAACGGTGCCGTCGCATTCACGGCAAGAGTGCCGTTATGGTCCTATTCCGAACCTGACCCTCTCTACGGCGATTTTACCACGGAAACATGGAGACAGTATTATCTGACAAAGGACACGGGTCCGGACGCACGCAACCTGTACCAGGGCTTCGAAAAGGCTTTCAGGACCGAAGATGACTTCCAGCAGTTCCTGAAGGACTATGAAGGGACCGTGTTCAAGGGCAACAGGGAAAACCAGATTGTACTCTGGTGTTTCCGTCATGAGAACCGGTTCCTGCCGCAGCACGAATGGGACAAGATAGATGCCCCGGCCGTGGAACGGCGTCTCAACTTTTATCCAGAACAGGTCAAGCTGGTCAAGGACATGGACAGCCACATTACCTGCTGTTACCGTATCAAACCCGAAATTGACAATCTCTAAAATAATACAGTTATGCAGACAACAGCAACAAGAACAGCAGGCAGCCACACTGACCTGCTCACAGGAATCCTGAACGTACAAGTGAGAAACGAGGACAAGATTACAGAACAGGACAGGCAGTATTGCCAGCTCCAGCAGGACCAACTCTACAAAACGCTTGACCGTATCGACCGATGGTATAACATCTTCAAGGAAGAAGCGGAACGGTACCGGGAAACAAAGAACTTCAAGTATGAGGATAACGGTAAGGTCACTATACGGAACTTCCATTTCAACTACAGCGGGGAGGATGACTATACCCACAACGAATTCAAGCCGTTTGACCTCATCAACGAGCTTGTGAACAACAACTGCAATGCCAACGCGAATTTCGCGGGTCGCATCATTTCCTATTTCAACAGGACCTACAACGTGGATGTCCCCGTTCCTGTAATCGACGAGAAGGCCATACGCATGGGGTTCCGTCCGGTCTACCAGACTTACGTGGACACGGTCATCGAACACCTCGGCGGAAAAAGTTTCCGTGAGACCGCAGAGGAAGAACTGCTGGCCCGTTTCCTGAAAACGGTACAGCCTTCCCGCTGGAGCAAGGTGAAGCCCGAACTGAAAAAGGACAAGATAACTTTCCCTGACATCGTGTCCTGGGACAGCATCCATCTGGAATACCACAAGGAATATGAGTTCTCGTATGACTGCGGGAGGAAAGTGGACATTTTCTGCGAAGGTATCGCATACGGGGCGGATGACGTGATAAACGGTTCAAGCGGTATGATCATCGGCCTTGACAGACGCGATGTGGATATAACCGAATGGTACAGCCTCACCCTGACCAATGCAGAGCAGATCAAGTTCTACAAGAACGGACGCATCGACGTGCGCTTCAAAGACAGCCGGGCCGCAGAGAACTGCTACAGGAAACTGCGGCTGGATGAAATCACACTCAGAGAAGACTGATTCATGAAATACTTATTCAGGCACCCCGTAAGACATCCTTGCGGGGTGTCTTCGTTTCCAACCATTAAAAAAGAAAAGACATGTATGCCATCATACCCCAACAGATTCCCCAGGACAGGCGTGCCGAGGTCAACGAGAAGATTCTTTTCGCCATAGACTCCGGCAAGGACCTCGTCCCGAAGGAAAGCATCTACAACTGCTACACGGGAACCGGAGGACTGCACAGCCTCAGACAGTCGGACTTCGCCAGCTACCATGACTATGCCGAGGCCAAGAAGGAATTTGAGATGGGACAGTTCTTCACCCCGCACGACATATGCCGAAACATGATGGAAGCCCTATCCCCGACATCTACGGAAATGGTGCTTGACATGTGCTGCGGCATGGGCAACTTCTTCAACCATCTGCCCAACCTGCACAATGCCTACGGATTCGACATCGACGGCAAGGCGGTGGCCGTTGCCAGATACCTCTACCCGGAAGCCCATATCGAGAAATGCGACATACAGCTGTACAATCCCGAACAGCGTTTCGACATCATTGTCGGAAATCCGCCCTTCAACCTGAAATTTGATTACAGGCTGTCGCAGGAATTCTACATGGACAAGGCCTATGACGTGCTCAACCCTGCCGGAATCCTGATGGTCATCGTCCCTCTCTCCTTCATGCAGAACGAGTTCTGGGAAAAGACACGCGTGGCGAAAATCAACTCGAATTTCTCCTTCATCGGCCAGACCCGGCTGGAACATTCAGCCTTCTCTCCGGTGGGCGTACAGAATTTCGCAACAAAAATCATGGTATTCCTCCGCCGTTCCCTCCATATTGAAATGCAGCCGTACAACGCGGAAGAGTTTGTCAGCATGGATGAGCTGAAGAAACGCATAGCCGAAGTACGGAAAATGAAACACCGGCTGCGCTTCCAACTGATGCGGGAGTCCAACCATATAGACAAGGAAGAACTGGAACAGTTCGAGTACAGGCTCGCCAAGTACATGTACGAACTGAAAGCCCATGCCGTGCTGAACAGGCACATCGAAAAGGCGGAAGCACTGGTGTCCAAATTCCGCAACCAGAAACCACCGGAAGGTGCCACCAGGGAACAGATAAAGGAATGGGAACGCAAGAAGCTGACCACCGGCAAGGTTCTCGGCATCATCCGCAGGTACATCACCTCGCAGAACGTGGTGCCGCGCAAGGAAGTGGCATTGGTGAAGACATCCTACGGCTTCAAGCTGAAACAGTATGCCCCGCGTCTGCTCGACAAGGTCACGCACAAGGCCGCAGGCATCAACGACATCATACTCGGAAGGGCCGAACTCCCGATGCCGGAAACCGTCACGGAAAAGAACATGCGGCAGATCCGTGCCGCCAGAAAACTGATACGGCGCAAACAGAGGCAATATGAGACCCAGAATCTCCAGTTTGCGGAAATGCGGGAAGATGACGGTCTGAAGGAATACCTGGACCGCACCAGGTTCATCAACAAGGAAGGTGAAGTCTGCGAATTCACGGACTTGCAGAAACACGACCTGAACCTCGTGCTGCAGAAACGCTATGCCCTTCTGAACTGGCAGCAAGGCTCGGGCAAGACCGCCGCCGTCTATCACAGGGCGAAATACCTGCTCAAGTTCCGGAGGGCAAGGAATGTCATCATACTCGCCCCGGCCATCGCCACCAACATGACCTGGATACCGTTCCTTACCGTAAACAAGGAACGGTTCCGTACAATACAGACCGCCGGAGACCTCGACAACGTACCGGAAGGAACATTCCTTGTCGTCTCCACCTCCATGCTCCGAAAACTGAAAAGGGGGCTGAAACGTTTCATAAAACACACTTCCGGCAAACTGTGCCTGGTTTTCGACGAATCGGACGAAATCACCAATCCCACATCACAGCGTACAAGAAACGTCCTGTGCATATTCAGAAGGCTCAGGTACAAGATTCTCGATACCGGAACAACCACCCGCAACAACATCGCGGAACTGTACAGCCAGTTCGAGTTGCTCTACAACAACTCCGTAAACATGATATGCTGGAGTCCGCAGGTCTACCACGAAAACAGGGACCGCGAAATAGAGGAAGAGAACAACCCGGATTACGGGACACCGTTCCCAGCCTTCAGGGGACACGTCCTCTTCCGTGCCTGCCACTGTCCGGGAAAAGCCACCGTATTCGGCATAGAGAAACAGAATCAGGATGTCTATAACAAGGACGAACTCTCCGAACTCATAGGCAAGACGGTCATCACCCGCAAGTTCCGTGACTTCGCGGGAGAGAAATACCGGATACGGACACATACCGTCCACCCCTCGGAAGGGGAACACGAGGTGTACCGTGTCATCATCGAGGAATTCTGCCGCATCTGCGAGCTGTACTACAACAGTACGGGAGACACGAAAAAGGACGCGGGGCTGCGACTCATGAGACAGATCAAGCTGCTTATCAAGGCCTGCTCGGTACCGCACCTGATAAAGGGGTATTACGGCGACAGGTATCCCTCCAAGACCCGGTATATCGAAAGGCTTGTAAGAGAAATACCGGGCAAGGTAGCCATCGGATGTACCACGCTGGCGGCATTTGACCTGTATGAGAGCTATATCCGGGAACATTTTCCTGACAGACCTGTATATGTGGTCAAGGGAGATGTCGCCTTCAAGAAACGGCAAAGTATCGTGACGGAATTCGACTCCACCATCAACGGCATCCTGATATGCACGCAACAGAGCCTGAGCAGTTCCGTGAACATACCTACCTGCAACGACGTGATACTGGAGTCCCTGCAATGGAACATCCCCCGCATGGAACAGTTCTATTTCCGCTTCATCCGTCTCGATTCCAAAGAAATGAAGGATGTCCACTACGTCACCTACGAAGATTCGGTCGAACAGAACCTGATGGCACTGGTACTGACCAAGGAACGTCTGAACGAATTCATCAAGACCGGGGAGGTCAAGGAACAGTCAGAAATCTTCGAGGAGTTCGACATCACGATGTCCGTCATCGACAGCCTGCTCGTCCGCACCCAGGACAGTGAAGGCAAAATACATATCAGCTGGGGAAGCCAGCGAATAACAGAATGAACATGAACCGTATGGAGAAGACCGGGAGTTCCATTCCCACCGACAAAGGTAGTCCGTGTCCCCGTCGGCTGAGCAAGGTCAGGCCGCAGGCGGTTTTCGGGAAAATCATCCTCGCCGAGGCTGCGGTATTTTCCCGAAAAACCCTGCACAGCCGGGACACGGCACCTTGTCAAGGTCGGTGGAATGGAATCCCCGGCATCCACATACATAAAAGACAAGTAATATGGATCTGAACAATGCAGAGATTGCCGTGACCACACAGCATCTCATTGACATAAAGGATTACAGGGACTACTGGCTGCACCTGTCCGACTACAGCGACATGGGCGAGTTCCTGTGTGCCTGTTCCGACCTGTTTCCCGGGGAAAAGGAACCGGAATACCGGTATCCGAAATGGGAAAACATTCCGGACACACTGATCAGCCGTGAATGGCTCTGTCCCAACTTCTTCGAGATCAGGGATGCCCTTGAAAGGCTCGAAGAGGAAGAAACGGAGTTTTTCATAAGCTGGAGCAGAAGTTACGGATATGACATCTCCACGGATGACCCGCACATGATGGTATCACACTACCATGACCTGTACGGGGACACCGTCACGGAAACGGAAGAAGACGCAGACACGGGAGAAGATGCCCTGATATACACGGGCGTATCAAGCTACTACTGCGACATGCTTCCATTCCGTTACGAAATATTTGATGACAATTATGACTAAAAGACAAAAGATATGGAAATCAACTTCAAAGGACCTGTAATGCCTATCGACCCATACTCGCAGCTGGCATTCGTGGAGATACTGAACATCATACTGACAGCAGGACACATCGTGGACGTGAACCGCTTCCTCATAAGCAGGAACGTCAACCCGCAGTTCGGCTCGCTGTCAGGCTATTTCAGATGGTCGTTCGCCGGAGACCGTTTCACCCTCTGGCAACGCACGGACTACAATTCAACGCTGTGTTTCAATCACAGGATACTTGATCTGCCATTCGGTATCCTTGCGGCGAAAGACAACGTGAAAGACTCTGATATTCTCAATTAAAAGACAGCGGATATGACAACAACAATCAAAGTTCCCAACAGGGAAATCGCAATACGGGCATTCGATTACCTGCGTCATGAACGCAAGACAGTTCCGGCATTGCGCCTTGCACACCACTTGTTGCACCATGAGAGCATATCACTCGGTATCGGAGACACGGACTGGGAAATAGACACCGCACTGCACAAATGCGGCGGTGAGCCTAAAACCGGATACGGTCATACGGCACATTTCCACTTCGACGGCGAGACGGAAATGGGAACAGAGAAATATGAAAGGCTCAAGGAAGAGAACGGATGATAAGGGAGCGGCCGAAAGGTCGCTCTTCTCATTTATAAACGACATGTACGGGAAACGGAATCCTGCCGTACACAGGTAACAGAAATGGAAGAACAGGAAAAACTGACAATGGAATTCGTGAAATCGCTCATGGACAAGTCCTACACGCTGGTATGGGTGGACTACAACGACAATCTCGACAACTGCCGTGACACCATCCAGAAGTGTCTGGAAGAAAGGAGCTGTGAAAGTCTGTGGGAGAAAGTGGACGAATGGTACGGTGACGCCGAATGGGAAGCTGTCCGTGAAATCGTCTCAAAGCTGAAGGATGAATGCACCGGCTTCCACGGCTTCGGGGAAGAGGAAGTGGACAAGTTCTTTGAAGAACACGAAGACGAAATCAGGGAAGAAATCTATGACAGAAACGACTCTGACACACTGAAAGAACTTCTCAAAAACACGGATGACATCCCCGTGCGTGTCGAGATGCTGTCCAGCTATGATTGCATCAATTCCAACTGGCTGGAATCACAGGAAGGCTACCGGTACAAGGAATCCTATTTCGGGGATATGATAGATGCGCTGAACCTCAATCCTGCCAGAGTAAAAAAAATACTGGTGGAGAAAGGCTACACGGTATATGGCCGGTTCCCCGATAAAAAATACAGGGACGGCAAGGAACAGGTATCCTATGAACAGTTTTACCGGGAACTCATCAACTCCTGCTGCGGTGCCAACTTGCTGACCTATATCGGCAAGGTAAGCCTGCAGGAACTTTATGATGCCGGATTCTCGCTTGGGGAAGTCATTATTCCCAAAGGCAACTGCTGCGGCATCTTCAGCTCCATGTATGGCGGCGGAAGCCTCCTGGAAATGGAACTCCTGAAAGATGTCAGACTGAAACTGGAAGTCAGGGACTATCACGGATTCCGCTTCCGTCTTGACAACGAGAACTCAAAATATGAATGCTCCATCAAGCATGTGTACGGGGTATGCGATTCCTTCTTCGGTGAGAGGATAGGCCTTATCGCTTCATAAAAAACTCATCTATATCAACATTTATAAATCATAGGAATTATGGCAAAGTACGATGTAAGAGTAAGGTACACCTTCGAGGGTACCTACAAGGTCGTTGCGGAAGACCGCGACGAGGCGGAAAGAATAGTAACGGAAGACTGCGGCCTGGTATTGGGCGGAAACATCCACACCACCTGCGATGATGACGAGGTGACAGACTGGAGATTCGGCTCTCACCCCGACATGCAGATCCTGTCTTTCAGGGAACGGGGTGGCAAAGGCAAGGTCAGATACACGTCCATGTGTTTCAGCGACAGGATTGAAGAACTGCGTAAGGACATAATCGAAGCCATCAGGGAGCTGCTTGATACGCACGGACTGAAAGAAATCACGTTTACCGACAACGAAAAAGACCCCGTATGGATTATCTGGTTTGACGATAATGGAGACCCATACGAGTGTTATGTTACAGGAATTGAGGTTACTGACAAGTTCATTACCGTGTTGGCAACAATAAAGGACAGCATGGAAGATGTTTTCTGTCAGGGTCCTTTCGAACTCGGAGCCAGCAACATTGATTGGCTCAATCAAATGTACGAAGCTGTCAGGCTTCAACTTGAAAATACAAACACAAACTCTTGAAACAAAAGACAATATGGCAACAAAAATCAATATGGACAGACACGTCCGGGAGGGATGGACTGTCAGAGCGTTCATCAGGGAGCTGGCCCCGCAGGTGGAAATGATCATGAGCGGGCAAAGCTGGAGGGAACCTTTCAGAAACAAACAGGAACTGGCGGACTGGTGCAGGGACAACCAGCCCTATTACAAGAAAAGGATTCCTGAAGTGAACAGCCATTTTGCAAAAATGTATAACCTCAAATAGAAACAACAGTATGAAATATCAAGCGGAAAATGCAGTGTCCAGCTACTTCTACTACATGTGGAATACCTGGTGTGAGGAAGAGTGCAAGACAGTCTTCAAGGAAATGTACCCACATTTTTGGGAAAAATGGAGTCTGATGACGGACAAGGGTGTATTCGGAGCCTCCGAACGGTTCTATGCGGAACTGACGGACCGCTACAGGGAAAAACTGGTGGAACGGGCCGTCAGCCTATATGACGGCAAGGCCAGGCGCAAACACCCGGACGATTCCAAAATCAAAGTGTGCAGTGACTGCGGTTCAACAGAGATTGAGATTCAGGCATGGGTGGATGTCAACACGAACGAATACCACAGTGACGTGGACGATGACATCTGGTGTTCCCAGTGCGAGGACAATGTGGAGACCTGCTCCAAGCAATCCTTTCTGGAAAAGATGCAGGAATGGTGGAAATCCAACAATACCGATAACCTTGAATACCTGACCGGATTCAAGACATCCGATTTCCCTTCAGCCAATTCCGGGCAGACATTCTCCGAGGCCGCCGACGAATGGTGGAACGGCAAAAACTATGACGAGAAGAGGAACATATACCTGACAAACAATTAAAGACAACAGATATGGCACGGAATATCATTGACCTGATCTGCAACTCATGCAGTTGCGGCAAGGAAGAGGCACAGGAATACCTGGACGACGAGATAAGAAACCTGCAGGAACTTCAAGAGGACAACGACCTGAGAAGCGAAGACTTCGAAATCGCGTGCAGCAACCTCGGGCTTGACCTGGACTGGCAGATATATTTCATCAACCGTCTCGCGGGACTTTAACGGATACAGACATGACTTATTTTCAAAACATACACTCTCTGGCGGACCTGAAAAAGGAATACCGCCATCTGGCAATGCTTCACCACCCGGACAAGGGTGGTGACACTGCCCTCATGCAGCAGGTGAACACCGAATTCGGAAAGCTGTTCGAGGTCTGGAAAGACAAGCCCTGCGTTTCCACAACCCCGACAGGCTACGAACACGACTTTCAGGATGCCACCGCAAGGGAATACACCGAGTACGTGTACAATGAATACCGCTGGAAAGGACGCAACTACAACGGGCAGTCCGCGCCGGAAATCACGGAACTGGTCAGGGCATGGCTCAAGGAGACCTATCCGAGATACACCTTCTCGGTCCGCAGGGACGGATACAGCTCAATCCATATCCGGCTGATGAAAGCGGACTTCGAGGCTTTCACCGGAGAGTCCGGAAAGGTACAGGGAGACATCAACCACTACAACATCCAGGCATCGGACAGTCTGACCGACCGGGCCAAGGAGGTGATGACAAACGTCAGGGACTTTGTCATGTCGTACAACTTTGATGAAAGCGACCCCATGACTGATTATTTCCACACCAACTTCTATCTCACACTCGGAATCGGCAGCTACAGACAGCCGTACCGGATGGAACTGCCGAAGATTACGGGAAAAGACAGTCCTGAAGTGTTCAGGCATCCCGAAGGAGCGGCACACAAGGCAATGCGTCAGGCACTGGGCAAGGCGCGTTTCGGTTTCATCGAGAGCCGGAAGCATATCGGGGAAATGATACTCGGGGAAGACTTTTACGGCTCACAAGGCGAACATTATTTCTGGCCCAAGGAGTATTCAAGCGCGAAGACGGCACAGAAACGCATCGGGAAACTGGAGGCAGCCGGAATGCGCTGTGAACTGACAGGCTGCAACAGCGGATACATACGTCTGCTCGGATATACCCCAGAAACGGAAAGCAGTCTGGAACGGGAAAGACAGGAATATGCCACGGCATACCGCACATGGCAATCAAGACAGAATTTGAAAACAACTTAAATCAAAATTTATGGATACGGAAAAATTGAACAAATGGTGGTACTCGTTGCCGGAAGAAATCAGAAAAAAACTATATGTACAGAAAGGTACCGATGTATGGAATGACCTTGACATGTCGGCACGGGTTGCCATGTTCCGGTATTGCCGGATGAAAATATTCGGGATAGGGAAAAACGGGGATATGGAACGGTCACTGCTTATCGAAACGGTATGCGGACTGGCGGATATTGCCCTTGTAAAAGAGAACGGTCTTCCACTTGAGGACATGTGCGATGACGAGGGCGAATTCCTTGAAGAATATCAGGATCAGTTCAACACGGTTTATGACCGTTATGAGGCGGTGCTGGCAAACATGGACTGGACGAACTGTTGTACCGACATGGAAATATCCGTCCGAGAAATAATTGAGCAGCTGGAAAAAACAGGCTACTGCCGGGTGGACATTAATACGGACAGAAGAACCGCAAAGACTTTCTACACCTACCGTGGCGGACTTCATATCAACGGTACGGAAAACCTGTCATTCCATATCGTATCTCCGCAGGACAGTCTCGGACTGGGACGGTTTGCAATATGCGCCACTCAGAACGGGGAAAGCTCACAGCTGGGGACAGACCAAGCCCCGTTCTTTTTCCGGCGGCTGTTCGCCTTCCTCAAAGGTGAGAAAAAAGAGAATGAGATAATAGATGAAATATGTACCGACAGAAAAACAGAATAGTAGTATGAAAACAAAAGTATTGAAATACAAGTTTGACGGCAACACCATCGTTGCCCCATACATGGAACTTGAGCCGTATGCGGAGAATGTATTCATCTCGCTGGCAAGAAAAAACGAATACGGAAACGAAAGTGAAGACTGTTTCCATGTAATCTGCAAAATAGGTGATGTCCATTTTTCCTGCGGACAGTATTCACGCAGAACCCTTGACAAGGAGGGGCACCGGGAAGAAGCGGCGACCTATTGCAAGAACTGGATTGAAAACACCCTGAAGGATGTGGAGGATGGAAAAATCATCCCCCTCTTGTCTGTCCATGTATTCAATGCCCTCGGTCTTGACTCCACCCCTTTGATACAGGCCCGTGAGGAATATGCAAAAAGGCAGGAAGAAAAGCGGCTGGAACGGAAAAGAAAAGAAGAACTGGAAAGAAAGGAGAAAGAAACCCGATGGCAACAGCTGCTTGACGAGAACAAGCGGAAATTCCTGAACGGTGAGAAAATAACGGCAGAAATGTTTCTTGAAATCACCGGAAGGGACGGCTTTGACATCCATATCAGAACCAAAGGGACATTCAACAGGCATGTGGCAGCAATCGACAGGAACGGAACCGTCAGTTTCCGAAAATGCAAAGGCCGCCGTACTCCCGACTTCACCGGATGCCATAAGGCTGTAGCCGACTATCTTGATTTCCTTGCCGGAAATGAAATCAGCCAATAAAATCCAAAGCGGTAACAGCCATCCTATGCAACTGTTACCGCTATTATCTGAATTTTACAGCTTCCTGTTCAGTACCATCGCCAAGGGATAGATAAACTGGTTATAGACCTTGAGCTTCTTCAGATCCAGCACATACCCTGCATAGGGATTAGTACAATCCGAATAGAAAAACACGTCTGTAAAACCCGCATGTTCCTTTATGATTTCACCTTCCAGGGGAATCTCGTCCACATCAAACTCTTCCAGAGGCAGTTCCTCCAGGCGGGCATGTTCCCCATTGCCCAACACATTGAGGTTACGGTTGAACAGCACGTATCCCTGCTTACTGTAATCCACACGCATACCATACGGACGCTCCACAAGGAAAGCATCCGCAGCTTTCTTTATATATTCTTCCATGATTTTTCAAATTAGGATTTGCAAAAGTACACCATTCCTTTGTCAAAGACGAACAAATCAATAGGTTTCTCACCGACATAGCTGCAAGAAAATACGACGCCACACAACCTGTATATTTTATTTTCCTCCAGCAAAGGTAGTCCCGTGTCCAACGTACCCGGACAAGGTCAGGCCCCTATGGGGTTGGCTGAAAGAAAATCATCCTCGCCGGTGGCTGCGGTATTTTCTTTCGCCAAACCTTGCGGGCACGGTCACGGGACAGTCAGGCAGGCGAAAAATAAAAAATACCGGCTCCCGAAGCCGGACGTGTTTAACAGATAAAATACAATGAATCATGAAAATCCTGAATGAAGAACATTTCCAGAATGTAAAGCGTTACGCCGAATCCATCGGTGACACATCACTCCAGAACTGTCTGGACAGACTGAAAAAATGGGAGGAGAATCCAGACCATCCAAGTGAAATCTCGCTCTATTATGACCATGCCCCGTACTCGTTCGGCTTCACGCAACGCTATCCCGACGGAAGCATCGGCATCGTGGGCGGTCTGCTCTACCACGGAATACCCGACCAATCCTTTGCTGTAACACTTGAACCGTTCCACGGATGGCAGATACATACCTGAAAAAAGATAGACAATCATAGTATTAACTTTATAAAATTCAAGATTATGGAAGCAATGGCAGTATTGGAAAAACAACAGCAGTTTGATTTTCAGAACAACGGAATCGAAGTAATGGACTTCGAGACTCTCCAACGTACCTACAAGGAGAATGATATCTACGGCAAGCCTGTCCAGGGCATCTATCACTACCAGGTCCTGCAGCGTATGATGGACATCTGCGATAAGTACAACCTCGATTACGAGGTGGAGGAAATCTTCGCGGCACAGAACAGGAACAAGACACAGCCGGGAGTAAGCATTCTCCCGCAGGTGGAACAGACACTTGGTGAAAAAGCAGTGGAAGCCCACATCCTCCGACGAATCTTTGCGACCATCCGTATCAAGGACTGGGAAACGGACGAGCTGACGACTACGCTGGTCGTCGCCTATCATCAGGACGGCATACAAGCAGCCATAGGCCCGTGCGTGAAAGTATGCCATAACCAGTGTATCCTCTCGCCGGAAAGGAGCATCTGCAATTACGGAAAGAACAAGGTGACAACGGAAGGGGTATTCGAGACGGTGGACGGATGGCTGGCAAACTTCGAGGTGAACATGAACGAGGACATCGCAAAGATTCAGCGGCTGAAACGCAGAATCGTCTCACTGGAGGAAGTGTATATGTATATCGGGCTGCTGACAGCATTGCGTGTCTCCCATGACAGTTCGGACAGGAACCTGTCATCCTCCGTGGAAACCTACCCACTGAACCAGAGCCAGATTTCCATCTTCACGGAAGAGGTGCTGAAACTGGTCCGCGAAAAGGGACAGGTTACCGCTTGGGACTTGTATAATGTAGCGACTGAGATATATAAGCCGGGCAGAACGGATTTCCCGGCACTGATTCCGCAGAACGGAGCCATGGCGGAACTCCTGTTTTCCCGTCTGCCGGCAGAGATGGAAATACAGGATGCGATGCCGGTGGATTGAATTTGTCTCTCAAGACTTATGGCAGGAGATGCCCCCTCGGAACCATAAACAAGGGAGGATTTGCAGATATCCCGGAATCCTCCCTTTGACTTTCCGGATATCCGCATACTGCCGTTTTCAAAAACATTCCGGCTCCGGGAACACTTGATAGCAATATCATGTTCCTATAACAATAATTCACACGCGGGATTCGGGCTGGAAATGGGAATGAATTATATTTATAACCAAGAAAATAAGAAAAAACAATGGAAATAAAAGGAAAATACTGTAAGGATTGCGTTGTATTCACGGACAATATCGAACAGGAGGCCCTATCAATGGTTTACTTTTTTGTAAACCACCCGATGTTCAAAGATTCCAAAATCCGTATCATGCCTGATGTCCATGCAGGCAAGGATATCGTTGTGGGGTTTACCGCACCTTTTGAAAACCATGTCAGTCCCGACCATGTGGGCGGTGACATAGGCTGTTCGGTTTCGACATTCCTCACAGACATACCCGTGATGTCCGACCGGTCTGCCGCCATCGAGGCAGACATCAGGCAAGACGTGAAATTTGGCATGGTGATACACCAGGCAACCCTGTATCCTGTCAAGGAGTTTCTGGCACATTTGCGTCAACGTCATATGGAGGCGCAGTGTGCGTGGCCGGAATACGTGGGACACTTTGATTTCTCGGAAAACGGTATCTCCAGAATGCTCAAGCGCGTGGAAATGAACGAAGCCGCCTTCTACCATGCCATAGGTACGGTTGGCTCTGGCAATCATTTCATAGAAATAGGCAGGACGCCTGAAGGTAACTATGCCATCACAGCCCATTGCGGCAGCCGCAATTTCGGGCAAAAGGTATGGAGATACTGGCGGACGGTGGCCCACACCCCGTCCCGTGTAACGGTTACCGGATATCTTGAAGGTGAACAGATGCGTGGCTATATCACGGATATGGTCATAGCGCAGGCTTATGCGGAATATAACCATATCGTCATCCAACGTTTTGTATTGGATGCCATCCGTCGTGTAAGCGGCTTGTCCGGCAAGGTCACGGAACAGATCATCACTACCCACAATTATATAGACTTCCGAATGCACATGATACGTAAAGGGGCGGTACGGGCAGCCAAAGGGGAAAAGATAGTCATCCCGTTCAATATGCGTGACGGGCTCATCGTCTGCCGTGGCAAGGGCAACGGAGACTGGAACTGCTCGGCACCCCATGGGGCAGGACGCCTGCTGAAACGTTCGGAGGCAAAAGAACTGATTGACATGGAAGAATACCGCATGGCGATGGATGGCATATACACCACTTCGGTCGGACGCTCGACCTTGGATGAGAGCCCTATGGCCTATAAAGACCCTAAAGAGATTGTTCGGCTGATAGAACCCACTGTAGAGGTACTCTATTTCATCCGCCCGGTAATCAACATGAAAGACAGAGGAATGGAACAACATGGCTGCCAGGCTTTTGAATATGATGATTGATAATGAACGGCTGGCAGGAACCTGTGCCGTTTAGCGGCTGTACCCTCCGAATCGCGTGACATGCCCGGTGAATGAATCCCCAATTCCGTTCCGAACCATGCACGGGGAAGCAGACAACAGGGGAGAATTCCACGTTATGCGCGTAGAATCCTCCCTTGCCCTTTACTCCTCGAAGAGCAGCATATATTCCACCTTCCTTCTCCGTTCAATACTCGGAACGACCTTACCTTTGTAACACCGGAAAGAAACATACTCCTTATAGATATTCCGGTCTCCGTCCTCCAGCTTCTTCAACAATTTGCTTTTGGGCATTTTTCCGTAACCTTTCAGACGGTATGCCCCCACATTATAGCTCAAAACAGCGGCGATCAATGAATCACGTCCCAGATAACTGAACATACGGCACAGCTTGCGTAAATCCGCTCTCAGAATTGAATCACCCTGTTCTTTTGTAATGTCATTGGTCAGCCTTTCCCCGGGAAGAACCTTATGCTTATCCGAAAATTAGGATAATCATAATTATCCTAACCTTAATATTATCCTAACTTTTTGGTGCAAATACTTGAAATATAACATATAAATAATTTTATAGTTGTAATAATTTTCTGTATTTTTTGTGGTAACAGAGCACTAATGCTCTGTTACCGCAATTATGGATATAAAAAAATTGAAACAAGAGTATCCTATTTTGCTTGACTATATGCAGCAACATGGGTACGGGAAAGTCGCAATTGAAGGTATTCAAGTGAGGCTAAAAGAACTTTTTGAACAAGAAGGCCATTATGCTTCCTATGAGGACTTTTACAAAAAACTTTTGGAAAGTAAAGGGATAGGCATAGGTGATAAACGTTCGAAGTACTATCGGTTATCTGTACGAAGAATTGAGGCTTTTGATGAATATGGTCATCTACCTGATCGGTTTGTCTTTACTCCGACCTTGCAAAAGGACAGTTCAATGAGCCGGTTAAATGGTATGTTTAAGGCTATAATTGAACATCATAAAGAAAAGGCAACACAAGCAGGAAAATCAACAGGTACGATAATAAAAGAACTCAAAAGTGCTGCTTCATTTTTTGCATTTATGCAAGACAAGGGTGCATATACATTAAAGGATATAACAGAACCACTGATTCTTTCATATTTTTATGACGGTTGGAAACAACTTCGAGGCTATAGCTGCCAAAGAAGCATCAGCAGAGTCCTGCATTCTACCAAAGGGTTACCTTGCCAGGAAGAATGTGAACGTATTTGCGATATAATGCCTCCATTGAAAAATATACGCAAAAATTTTGAGATTCTATCAGATGATGAAATTGCTATAATAGCTTCCGCATTGGAGAATGATAAATTAAAACTAAGCCTTCGTGATAAAGCTGTTATTACCATAGCCATGTATACAGGTTTACGGGGCTGTGATATTGCGAAAATGACAATAGAAAACATTGATTTTGAGCTGGACCTTATTACCCTTGAACAATCCAAGACACATCAAAAATTGATTCTTCCTTTGAGAGCAGTTGTGGGAAATACCATAATAGAATACTTGAAAGAGGAAAGGCCGAAAGATATAAAGACCCAGAAATTGTTCACTCATCTGTATGATCCGGAAAAGCCGATAAGTCCAAGTATCATTGGACAAATCGCCCGCCGTTTTTTTGATAAGATAGGGATAAGGAAAGAAGAATGCCAGAATGGTATCAGGCTGTTTCGGCGTTATCTGGCTACCAAACTCTTAAGCAATGGAATCACCCCACGCTACATCAGTGAGATAATGGGGCATATTTCACCAGAGTCCCTCAATCCATACATAGATGCGGATATTGTCCATTTGCGTGAATGTGGAATTGACATTTCAATTTACCCTGTCGGAGAGGAGGTGTTTGACGTATGATTACTTTAATCGAACTGGAAGTTCTTTATCGAAGACACCGAATTGAATTAAAAAATGACGGGAAACCTTTTAAATTTACACGATTGAAGACCTTCATTTCTTTTTGCATGAAAAGAGGATGCAATTATCTGTCGAAAGAATTAATTGATGAATGGTGTATAAAACGCCCAACGGAGAGTATAAATTCCGCCAACCATCGAATCGCAGAATTACGTAATTTTATTATATATGCGAACAGCGAACAATCTTATAAAATTTCTATACCATCACTGCTACCGGAAGAAAGGAAGCCAAGAAAGAAAATTCCTATGACAGAAATGCCCATTCAAAAATCCGTTGTTTCTGAAATGCTTGAAAAATATATTTCTTACTTAAAAATACTTGCCCCCAAAATATGTGATACAACACACAAGAACCTTATACGTTTTAACAATTTTTGTGCTCGGACTTATCCTGAAGCGAATGTTTTAACGGATGAAATCGTCAGCTCGTGGTGTGATCGAAGATTTTCGGAAAAGTGTAAATCAAGAAATACAAGGGTACTTCCCATATCTCAATTCTTGAGGTATGCAGTCAGGCATAACTGGACTAAAGTGAGTGTTCCCATTTCTTTGCCCAGAGGGGGAAACAAGCCACGCATACCCCATATTTTCACAGAAGACGAACTTGCCGATTTTTTCAATGCTACCATATTGGTTCACAAACCTGTTAATATTTCGGATTTCGACTTTAAGCTGAGAAGAATGCAAATACCTGTTTTCTTCAGACTGTTGCTTAGTACAGGCATGCGTACCAATGAAGCACGTTTGCTTGACTGTGAGGATATTGATCTTAAAAATGGCATAATTGATATCAAACATACCAAAGGATGGGCGCAACATCGGGTAGCCCTACATCCTTCTATTTGGGAACTTCTCAAGCGATACGACCATGCTGTAAAAAAGTTATTACCGAAGAGAAAAGTATTTTTCCCTACTTCAGATGACAAGTATCACGATATGAAATGGCAGGTATATGCATTCAGTGAAATATGGCGGAGAATATCAAAGACAGATGCTCGTCCATACGATTTCCGTTCCAATTATGCAGTCAAGAATATAAACCGCTGGAATTATGATGGTACAGAATGGTTTGATAAACTTCTCGTTCTGGGACGCAGCATGGGACATAAAACCCTGCAAAGTACCTGTTATTACTATCAATTAGCACCAATGTTTCCTGATATGTTGGAAACACTATCCGGTTCTTATCTACATGACATTTTACCTAATCTTGAAAATTTTTACAATGATGAAACTTAAATCTGAATCAACCGTTATATCTCAAGCCGTAAATGAATGGTTTACAAGTTACCTTCCTATCGCAAAAGGATGTAGCAACCATACACAGCGTTCTTATTTTACGGCTTTATCGCAATATATGCAGTTCTTACAAGAAGAAAAAAAAGTCACGCCCAGTATCCTTTCGGCAGAATCTTATTCCGAAAACAATCTTAATGACTGGTTACTATGGTTAAAGAAAACGCGCAAGTGTAGTAATTCAACATGTAATGACCGTTTGTCCGGGGTAAAAAGTTTCATTAAATTTTTAAGCATAAAAGATGTAAGATTTAATGCCGTATATTTATCCTCAAAAACAATAAAACCTATGCGTAAGGTCAAAGTGGTTCATGAAGAAATTACACAAAAGGCTATCAAATCCCTCTTTAGTGTCATTAGGACAGATTCTCGAACAGGGAAAAGAGACTTGGCTCTCTTTTATCTTATGTATAGCATAGGTGCACGCATAGACGAGATTCTATCTGTCAGAATATGTGATTTGCATCTTCATGAGTATCCTAATCCGAATTATTTGACGATTATAGGTAAAGGGTATAAATGCAGGACACCTCCCATATTGAAAGATGTGACCAAAGTTCTTTTACGATATATAGAGGTGTTCCATAGCTATAATTTTGACTCTCACGATTATTTATTCTATTCCCTTTATGATGGGAAGAAGAAAAAAATATCTCAGGAGGCTATCAATAAACGTTTGAAGATGTATGCAATTAAAGCAAATGAAATAGACAAATGTGTACCATGCAGTCTTCACTGCCATAGTCTTAGACATGCGCGTGCCACTCATTGGCTGGAACAAGGATTAAATATTGTGGCCATACAAAGGCTGATGGGACACGCAGATATACGGACTACTATGCGGTATATCTTTGTTTCTGTTGAACAAAAGAATAAAGCATTGGCTACTTTGGAAAGTACGTCAACTCTAAAACTTAAAAAGAAATGGAAAAAACTTCCAAAAGGACAATCTCTTTTGGAATATGTAGGGCTAAAGAAATAATTTGAATGTAACAATAATTTATCAAATGAGGGCGGGTCAAAAGTCAGACTCGCCCTCATTTTATTCGTACTCCTGATGGAGTGCACTTCCAAATATTCAATTCTCAAGGAGTAAAAATTTCTTTTGAGTCACCCACAAAAGAATAGAGGAATAAAATAGAGTGAAGAGTATGTTTACTTACAGCTCTTCATCCTATCAAATACAATGCAAGCTCCATGTAATTATATATTTAATAATTCGTTGCATACCTATTATTGTAAGTCGGAAAACAATAAATCATCATTGCCGTCAAAAACTAAAGCCTCTTTATTGTGCACCAATTCAACAGCAGCCATCGGATCAGTTATATCCAATGCAGCTATTTGAGTGTCATATGTAGTAATCATTTTTTCTTTCGCAACTTTTAACGTATCTCCATTCAAAAAACTTTTTAAACCTGCTATGGCACTATCTATAAAAGGTTCATGTTCACCTCTTACATTAAATGTGTTGTTATAACCGACAAAAAATCGTAAATCATGAGCCTTTAAATGTGGATGAAGCTTTTGAGCGCAAGAACAAGCAACACAATAAAGACCTTTATTCTTGAAATTGTAGTTGGTTGTATGTATTGAAACCACAGCTTCTTCGGCCTCATTATAAATTCCATCTGTATCACCATGACCGGCAAAAAAACAAAGTTGGTGTTCAGGCATGACACCAATAACATTCTGTTCACTCAAATTTGGAGGGTAAACAGGAGAGTATTCAATACTATTATCAGCACATATTTGTTTGGCTTCGTCCGCACATGATTCTAAAAAATCATGAAGTACGGTGGTGGAATCGTTATTACATGCTATCAATATTTTGCCCATATTTATTTTTTAGAACGATTTAGTTGATAGATATAATACTCATTAAGCTTTTGTTCAAAAGATTTGCCTATAGGCGTTTGTTGTCTCAACTCAACAAGAATGTCAGCCCAAGTAAATGTTTTACCAGTGGAGACTTCGCTAAAGGCTTCTTTGTTGTTATCTTCTGGATGACGGAGAAGCCATTGTTCAAGGACGCAGTCGAATTTTGTACTCCACTGAGAACGAACCCTGTCAATGATGGAAATGACAGAGTCAAAGTCATCATTGCTCCTGTCCAAATAGAAAAAATTCTCTTCGTTCATCATTTCAATGATGGATTCAAGAGGAATATCAGTCCTTAACTGGTTGGCCGACATTATCACAATATAAAGCAAAGACGTTTTTTTGCGAATCTCCTTCAACAAATCAATGCCTTTTTTGTGGTGACCACTGAAATTCCAGTCAATGAATACTATCATTTTGCTATTCAAATTCTCCAACACATATTCCAAACCTTTGTCTGGATTTTGAAAAACATGGTTACAGTCAGCATTTTTGTAATGCTTTCTTATATTTTGAACAAACGGCTCTTTCTCCGACATATTATCGTCAATAAAGACTATCTTAAAATCCATAATTATTTACTTTTTAAAAGGTATTGTTATTTTTATTGTCGTTCCTATTTCACCAAATTCACTGTCAACGACAGCGACAGATCCTCCAAGAGATTGAACACGAGTTTTCACAATATACAATCCAATGCCAGCACCTCCTTGTAACTCGGTCGTTGTATAATACAACGCAAAAATTTGTTCATGGTCTTCTTGAGGAATACCTATGCCTGTGTCTGAAACAAGTATCTCTAACATATCGTTTTGAACCTCGTAAGAGCAACGAATCACTTTTGGTTTTGACTTGGCCATTGCTTTCACGGAATTGTCTATTAGGTTCTGCAGAATATCCCTAAAAAATTGTCGATTTGCATTCAGAACAATCTTATCAGGGAAATCTGTCTGTAAGGATATCCCTTCACGTGAGAAGACATCATCGTATTCACCCAATATTTCCTCAAACGTAGTTTTTAAATCAACTTCCTCAGGAGTCAAGTTCGATTGTGAATAACTGAGCATATAGTTAATCACACGGTTGAGTACTTTGAAGCGTTCATACATCTCTTTAGAATAGAGTATGAATAATTCTTCCTCTTCAGGATCGGGATAATATCGATAGAAGAACTCCACCCTATCACGTATCTGATTAAGTGTGGTACGAACAGCATGAGTAATATTAATCGCAAACTGTTGTAGGGACATAATACTCATATAGATGTTCTCCTTACGAGTAAAATCCTCTAATGCCTTTTTTTGTTCGCTAATAGCCGTCTTTACACTACGCCCTGTCTTACGAACTTGTTTGATAAGAGGCTCTACCGTCTGCTTCAATTCTGGCTTTTGGGCGACAATATCATTAAAGGCTTCTACTAAAGAACTGATGTCATCTGATGCAGCTTTTAGGCCCTCCTGAGCATTGTCTCGTTTTGCTTGACGCATTTCCACCTTGTAATCTTGAAGAGCATTAAGTTGAGTGATGATGAATTTCTTCATCTCTCGATACTCGTCATTGTCCACAAAGTCTTGGCGATTGGTCGCATCTATTATTTGAGGATTTCCATTTTTGGTGATGTCAATGACCCCTAAAAACTCACGTGTACTTATTCTATTGAATATATCTTGATATACTCTTTTATCAATTCCTAAAATGTCACGTTTCAAATCTTGAATTTCGTTAGTTTCTGCAAAAGGCGTGGCAATGATACCATCACGATAGACCTTAAATCCATCTATAGGGTCATTAGGAAAGGCTTTTCGGTAGTTTCTACGAGCAGATTCGTCAAAGAAAAAAATCTTAATTCTTATTCCTCCAAAAGATTTGAGTGGAATAAGATGGTAATTAAAAATGTTCTTTTCCTTATCATAGAAAATGCTTTGCTGAAGCTTTTTATTCTCGTCAAAATCTATATTCAAGGAAATGGTCGCATTATTAAAGTCTTCTAATGTTCTGATAGACTCTTGGTCTATATTAAATTCAGGCGCAATTACCCGAACTTTGAATGGGTAACTCAAATTTGCAAATGGTGAGACGATTTTTGAGATTTCACGCATTAAATGCTCAATTTCCTTCTTGGTCCAAGGCTCTCTGATGGAAGTGATTATCAATTTCGTTCCTGATACATCTGGATTTTCGGCATCATCATACGAATAAACATTCTCAACATCGGTAAATAGACGAATATCTGTCTCTTCTTCGGTCTCTGAATAATAGGAAGTCCAGTCAATATCAACCCTTAGCCACTTTTCTGTGCCTTCTTTTTTGGTGATAACGGAAACTTTATCTCCAAGCTTATCTACAGCAAAACGCCCGATACCTTTTTCTCCAACACATCTTCTATTGAAAGGTTCAGGAGAATATGGACGAGCGCGTTTGCTTGAAGTTCCAATGACCATCCATTTGTCTCGGATATCTTCAAACGACATTCCATATCCATCATCTTCTACTCGTATAATTGCTTGTTTTTTTCCTGCTCCAACATTTTCAAAAATGACATTTACATTTTGGGCATTTGCATCATAACAGTTTTTTACTAATTCGAATAACGCAGTAACTCGATCTGTTATCAAATCACGTCCAATTAGCCGGAATGTGCTAACGTCAAAACGCCATTTTAGTTTACGATTATCATCCATATTATTTGTGAGTTCTAATATGTTTCTTAATACTCTCTGCAATTACTTCACCCAATCTTGGGGGGACGGCATTTCCTATATAACGAGAGGCCTTAGTCAAAGACACTTCTTGCTCATTAGGAAAGAATTTATATGTTGTGGGAAAAGTTTGGAACAATGCAGCTTCACGTGCGGAAATAGCTCTATTCTGAACAGGATGTCCGAAACGCCCGTTACCTATACCTGTACAGAGCGTGGTCATCGTTGGAGCAGGTTCTTCCCAAGTCATACGACCATAAACACTACCAAAACTCTTACCTCCCTCTTTCTTATGGCAATTCAACAAAAGTTCCTCTGGCCAGTCTCTCCAGCTTCCACCATATGGCGTAGCCTCCATTCTTCTCATATTCAGAGCAGATAAGGACCGACAACGGTGTAACTTATCGGTAGGACATTCTTCGCCGGCTTGAAGAGGGGGAAGGTTACTAATTACATCACGAACGGTCACATAATTATCTTTTCGATGTGTTGGAGGAATCAATTCTATCTCACCTAATTTTGAGGCTAACAATACTAATCGCTTGCGTGTCTGCGGAATACCGTAATCGGGACAATAAACCACTTGGTAAGATACATAATATCCTTCTAACTCAAGTGTTCTAACAAAGTCTCCTAAAACTGACTGAAGTTTGAATGAAGCTATAGCCGGAACATTCTCCATTGTAACGATGTCTGGCTGGATGTCTTTAACAAGACGTCCAAATTCATAAAGAAGATTATATTTTTTTTTGTCTTTATTCTTGTTTTTAAATGCATATGATGAAAAAGGCTGACAAGGAGCGCAGCCTGCCAAAACTTTTATTGATTTCTTGGAATAGAAAGGTATTATATCCTCTTTTCGAACTGTCCTAATATCCTTGAAAATAAACTTCGCTCCATTATTGGTTTCATATGCGTACAAACAAGTCTGATCCAAATCGAACCCAGCTTGGATTTTGAGACCTTTTGACTTCATTCCATAACTCAAACCGCCTATTCCGCAAAATAGGTCAACTACCTCTATTGAAGGTAGTTTCCCGCGTCGTTTATGTATTTTACTTTTAGGCATATCTATTCTGTGATAAGTTCTCGTTTTTCACATTCTAGCAAATCGGCAATTTTAGCTAACGTCTGTAAGTCCGGCTGGTGCATATTGGTACACCACTTACTTACTGTAACAGTTGATACGCCCAATTGTTCTGCCAGCCATTTGTTTGTTCTCTGCTTCTCCACAAGAACCACTTTAAGCCGATTAAGAGGTCTTACATTCATCTTTATCTAATTAAAATCAAATGCAAATATAATAAAAACGGGCAATATTACCAAATGCTTTATAGAAATGTATTCATAATTTATAGTAGTTGAGTGTTGGTGCTCAAGTACTATAAGGTAAAGATATAGAAAAATATCACAACTATGAAATTATTCATATACTATGTTTCAATTATTTGCAATATAAAGTTAGGATAATATTAAGGTTAGGATAATTATGCCCGTACCCGACATAAGGCCAGTGTCTTTTTTCTCCATGCCAGCCCTCGAACCGCTTAATGCACTCGACCGCAAGGCTGAACCTGTCCTGTTTCTCCTTTACCGGATTCTCCGCCCGCAACGGTATGCTCCCGAAGCAGGCTATGGCGAAAAACGCCGCAAACAACTTTGCTCTTATTCCCATAGGCAGGTCAGGTTCATTGTGACACGATGACGACAGGCAGTTCCTTGCCGCCGGAAGTAACCACGGTATCCTCGTCCTCCGTCTCGTTGTTGAAATCGAAGGTCAGCAGGAAAAGCTGTGCCGGCTCGCTGTTGTCCTCAAAATAGATGTCGATGCTCTGCTGGTCCTCACACTCTGAGGTGTAATAAAGACGGAACACCTCCCTGTCCAAGGGATAACGGTCGTTGGGCAGCAGCACCATCCCGTCGTCCATGCGCAGCTTGCCTTCACCGTCCGGCTGGAAATAGCGGATGGTATAGCGGGCATCGGAGAACCGTCCTTCCCGTTTCAGTTCACAACGAATTTCCACGGTCTCACCCTTCACGATACGTGTGGGTACCGGCATCGTCTCCACCGTAAAGGGATAGGACTGCTGCACGTCAAGGTCATCGCTGCACGAGGTCAGCATACCGAAGGTCAGGCCCATCAGGGCGCATACAAGGGCATACAGCCCTTTCTTGTTCATATTAGGTTTCATATTCATTTCTTGTTTTAACGGTTTATAAAAAAATCACTGTTCAGGCGGAAAATTACTTTCCAGATATTCGTTCAGGTCCTTGCATCCGGCATACAGGTCGGAACAGTCGTCAATCCTGTCACCGTAGCGTTTCCGAAGGACGGCCAGCGTCCTTTTTCCGGCATCGTCATTGTCCAGATAGCACCGGATCTTCCCGTAATTGTCCAGATAAGGGAACGAGCGTTCAAGCAGGGCCACCGAATTGAGGACCAGATAATCCTCACCGCGGCTGATGCCGAGTACCTTCCATGAAAGAAAGTCGATGAAGCCCTCAAAAAGGTTACAGGTAAGCGAGCCGTTACGGATGAGGGAAATTTCCTTGGGCGGCAGACACCATTTCATGAACCTGGTCCGAAGCTCATAGCCTCCGCCCATATTCCTGAAACCGACGGCGAAATACCGCTTGCCGTACAGCCGGAACCGTACTTCCTCGCACTCCGCACGGGCGATTTCGGCGGGAATGCCGCGTCCCTTCAGATAGCCGAGCAGTGCATTACACCGCAAGGGACCGCAAACCACCTCCTCGAAGCGGGAAGGCTCCTTGCGCTTTTCTGTCCTGACACTTTCCTTTTCTCTTTTCTGTCCGGCATATTCAGGTATAGTTCCTCCATATACTCCGGCGATGAACCTTGCCTGCGCCATGAAGCCGTCACTTCCTGAAAGCTCCCCCGCAAGGGTGAAGATGTCGCCTCCATGTCCGGTACCGAAGTCATGCCATACACCCTTACGGGTATTCACATGGAACGAAGGTGTCCTTTCCTCACGGCACGGGGAGAGATACCAGCATTCGTCGCCGTGCCTTCTGACGGGCTCATGTCCCAAGCGGGACAGGAATTCCTCAATGGGAATGCCTCTGATCATCTCTATATCCATAGGCATCTAATTGATGATGAAACGGACTCCAAGCCCGAACTGTGTCGTGAACTTTCCCAGAGAACTGCCCCATAGCACACGTTCGCGCACATGGGCAAGCAGCACGATACGGTCAGTCACATAGCTTTCCAGCTCCAGCGTCAGGGCTCCGCCATAGACGAAGGCATCCCGGTGGGAAAGCATGGAACCGTCATACAGAACCTTTTCTCCCCAGTTCAGTGTCTCATATCCCACCAGGGCGGAACCGCCGACAGAAAGGAAGAATATCTTCGCCGGGTCGGACAGGAACTTCAAATAATAGCCACCCTCGGCAGTAAACTGAGCCCGTGGGACGAAGGTCCCTCGATAGCCGTAGTTCTTCAGCAGGTATTCCACGCCAGCCACCCAATGGTTGGCCCTTTTCGTATATCCCGACACGGCAAAGCCCGTGTACCAGTCAACCGGCGATTTCAGGTTTCCGGCAAAGCCTCCCCTGAGTTCCACGCTCTTCATTCCCGGAAGGTAACGCTGGGCGTATGCCTGCCCCGATGACAGGGCAAGCGATACGCATACTGCAAAAAGAAACAGAAACTTCTTCATGGTCATTTCACTTTAAGTTCATTGATTACCCTCGCTCTCACGATGTCCTCACTCTCCACGGTGAAGGTCTGATGACGGCCTCCGCTCTTCTCGTGCATCTCCACCACCAGCATCTTGTCGGCGGGAATGGTGAACTTGTCAAAGACAAAGACAGTACGCTCATCCTTCTTTCCGGCAACAGCCGTGGCATAGTTGTAGGCACGCAGTGGAAATATCACCTGCTCCTGGATGGCCGTGCGCTTGAGTACCTTCTTGTCCACGATCTTGAACGTCACGAAATCCACCTCATAAGGCACGTTGGACGTGTTCTTCACCTGGGTGTGGAAATAGAGCAGCCCGTTATGGGTATAGAGTCCGCGCAGCAGGTACTGGATGCCGAACGCCTTGCTCCCGATATGCTTGATATGACGTCTGTTATCCTTGTGGATGGCCTTGGATATAAGGTGTACCAGCTTGGGCGACTCGCTGCCGAGTTCCTTAAGGTAGATGTCAAGTGCATTGTTCGGGCGGTTCACCTCGCTGCCGTCATGAACAAAATCGGCCATCTCGATGTTGAGCAGCAGAGGCTCATCGGCATACTTCACATTGAAGGTGTAGAAACTTCCGCTTTCGGTAATCACCGACATGTTGGTCTCCTCACGGAAGTTCTTTCTGGTAGCCTTTACCCTGATTACATTCTCTGAACCGTCCGCCTTGCCCGCAATCAGATTCGGAGAACCGAGATCCACGTAACGGACAGCCGAGGGAAAGATGATATGGGTCGTCTTGTCATACGTCACTTCCAGACCGTAAGGCGGAATCATCCGGTCAAAGGTGAGCTTTCTGGACAGCCCGTGATAGAGGTCGCCGTCCTCCTGCTGCGGATAGATATCCGCCTTCAGGGTCAAATCGTTTACGGCCATGGTATCAGCCGACTGTGCATGTGCACTTGCAACGCCGCCTGCGAGGGCAAGCATCAAAAGAATCTTTTTCATGTCTTTACTGTTTTAATGGGTTATTGATTGTTGTTCTGATAAAGCATCAGTCCGTAGCCTGATTTGAGGTGTACCTTCTCCTCGCGCATCTTTTTGGAGATGTACTGCGACACGCCCTGTATGGCCCCTCGTCCAAGCTCGGAGAGAAGCTGGTCGCCTGCCGACTGGTTGGTGATGGAGATGGTCGTGCCGAGATTCTGTCCCATGTTGGCGGCCACTTCCCTTACCGCATTCGCTTCCGTCGAACCGGGAATGAATATCCCGGCCTGTCCGTCACTGTCCAGCACGGTCAGTTCCACGGGAATGACATTGCCGTCATATTCGACCTGCAGGATTTCAATGCCAAGCCGCTCGCCCTGGATACGTCCCTCACCGGTCAGCAGGGTATTGCGGGGAAGTACATATCTTCCCACACGCATGGCCTCCAGCAGCCTGAGACGCACGCTTTGTCCGCTGATAACGGTCTGGTCGCCATGCACACAGGCCCGTATGGTATTCCTTGCCACCTGTGTCCCGGCACTGCCCACAGCCGTATGGAAGCCGATATCCGTACCGGAAAGCAGCCTCGCGAACTGTATCGAATCGGTAAGAGGCTGAGGAAGGGACGACACGACCGGAGAGGACACCAGCCCGACGGGAACGGCTTTCGCCTTCCTCTCACTTGAGGGACTTTCCGTCTCCTGACTGTCCGCTGTTCCCGTGCTGCCGCCCGAAGGCATATATCTGGCGGCAAGTTCATAGGACTTCTCCAGCAGAGCCACCTGTTCCTCGTAGCTCGGTCCGGCCGTCTGCGCTGCGGCAGCCTGTCGGAGCTGTTCCACCTCTGCTTTCAGGGCTTCCTTTTCCGGGTCTTCCTCAGGACTCTCGTAAAAACTGCCGAGAGTGGCGTTGATGTCGTTGTAAGCCGAGGCTGAAGAGGCGAAGGCTCCCGTCCTGCCGTTTCCTCCTGAATTGTACGCACGGCTTTCATTTTCACTTGCAATGTCCTGCGCCGGTTCTGTTTCCGGGACATTATCCTGTCTGTGTCCATCGGCCAGGGCGGAGAAGTCGGCCAGCGTACGCTTCTTCTCCTCCTGCCGGCGAATCATGTCCGCCTGCTCATAGGCAGCCATCTTGTCCGCCTCTATACCCGTACCTTTCGGATCGGGAAGTTCGGCATTGAAGCCCGTCTTCCTTTCCGCCTCCTGCCTGTCTTTTTCGGACGGGGCGAAAATCAGCCACATGCACCCGAGGAACAGCAGGAACATACCTGTGAAAACCAGATATTTCCTGATTTTCTGCTTCTGTTTCAATTTTTCTGCATCTGTACTCATAATCTTACTTGTTGAACTGGTTAAAAAACTCTTCCATCTCACGGACTTTCATATCGGAGAGGGTATCCGCAGGCACAAAATCGGGAACCTCAAGCGGCGTTATCCTGATGATGTCCTGCCAGGCATCCTCCCGTCCGATGTCATAAACCGCACGGAAAATCATGTAGAAATTGACCAGTGCGAAAAGGGAAGCCATCACGATGACGGCGATTGCCCTCTGGCGGGGTGTGAGTCTGTCACAAAGGCCGCGCAGCCTGCCCCCGATACAATCCTTGAACTTTACATACATTTTTCTCATACATACATTGTTTTATCTGTCATACATTCTGATATCCCTGTTCTCCAGCACATGGAACCCTTCCAGGATGAACCCGTGCGGATTGTTGTCACTGCGGGTGGAATTCCGCAACCTGCCATGCGTGACAAGGCTGCGTTCCGTCACACTCTTCTCACGGATGATGAAAAGGCGTGCGTATGTCATGACATCATACGGATAGGTGTTGAAGTCGCATTTCACACTGTCTATCTCGATACGCTGGCTGACATTGCCCGAAATGATACGGTTGTAGTAACCCTGTTCGGCCAGATCCCCGTAATGGGAATAGGCGGAACGGTCGCTCAGGAACATGGCACGCTGCACGTTCCCCTCGATGGCACTCTTGTCGGGGGCAAGCGTGAAGAACAGCTCATGGAAACGTCTGACATGTTCCCTTGCCTCCACGGGACGGTTCTGCTCCAGATCCTGCGAGAGGGCGAGCATGAGCGACTTTCCCTCGTCCAGCACATAGATCTTCTGACGCTGGGCTTCGGCAAAACTGTATGCCTTCCACACGGAATAGCCCACAAGCAGGGTGCAGACACCCAGATAGACGATTCCGAACAGGCGCAGATGCCGGAAACTGGTCTCGATATTTTTCAATGATTTGAATTCCATTGTCTTTCAGTTTTTTGATTGTCATTACTTGAATAGCCTTCCGGCCACGTTGCCCACAGCGGCACCGGTGGCGCCTCCCACGATGGAACCGGCCTTGGAAGCCGTCTGGTTCACGTTCTTTCCATAGTTTCCGGCTCCTCCTCCGGCCTGCACGATCCAGTTCGCCACGGTCGGAATCGTGAAATACCCGATGATGCCGATGATAAGGAACGTGATGTACACGGCATTGGAACCGTCAGGAATGAAGTTGGGGTCGGACAGCTGCTCGATGTCCTTCTGGAGCATCAGGGTCTGTATGCGTGCCAGCACGCTGCTGAAGAGGTCAGAGACGGGCAGCCACAGGTAGATGCTGATATAGCGGACAAACCACTGGCTCAACGAGGCCTGGAAGCCGTCCCAGCACGAAATGGCAAAGGAAATCGGTCCGAGAATGGAAAGGACAATCAGGAAGAATGTCCTTAGCGTGTCCACCACAAGCGCGGCCGCATTGAACATCAGTTCCAGCAGCTCGCGGAAAAAATTCTGCACGGACTTCTTCATGTTGTACATGGCACGGTCCACATACATGCCGCAAGCCTCGATAGCGTCCAGGGCTCCCAGTTCATCCAGCTTGTTGTCAAAAGCCTCCTTGTCCACCAGGTAGGCCGTCTCGGGATTCCTCCGCATCGCCTCGAATTCCAGTTTGTCCTTCTGCTGCCTATACTCGTTCATGTCGAAGGTCTGTGTCTCAAGAATCCTGTGCGTCCCGGTCACAATGGGTGACAGGATGCTGTTGAGCGTACCCAGAACAACCGTCGGGAAAAACATGATGCAGATACCCAGGGCAAACGGACGCAGCAGGGGGAACACGTCAATGGGTTCGGCCCTGGCCAGCGACTGCCAGACACGGTACGCCACATAAAAGAGGGCTCCCAATCCGGCAAGGCCCTTGGCCACGCCGGTCATCTGCGAACAGAGCGGCATCATGTCCGTGTACAGACTTTGCAGGATCTGGTGCAGATTGTCAAAATTCACAGCCAACAATACCATAAGCAATCCTCCTTGAAATTACCAGTAGCGTTCGTTGGGTGAACCGTACAGAGCCATCACGCGGTCAAGATCATTCTGTTTCTTGGCACGCAGGTACGACACGCCGATGTTCTTGTTGGTATAGTACTGCACCAGACTGCGGTATTGCAGCATGTCGGTATAACAGCGGTCGATGATATCCATACGTTCCTTGTCGTTCATCGAAAGGCCGTTCTCGTTGACCACCGTCTTCAGGTCCGTCAGCAGATTGGCACTCTCCTCCAGCAGCTTCGTGTAGCCGAGGGCGATGGCACTCAGTTCCTCAGGGGTGAAATAAGGGTCACTGAGCATACGCTCATAGCTGGTCACGTAGATTTCTGTGATGTCGCCGACCATCAGGATGGTCTGCTGCACCTTCCGGGCATCGCGTACCAGATTCTTCACTTTCCTAAGGCCGTCATAATACTCCTTGTCGAGTAGGTCGGCATCCTTGCGGATGCTTTCCCCTCTAAGAACCGTACATGATACTTTCGCATCATACGGCTCAAGCAACTCAAAGTTTCTGTTATGAAACCGGCTCATATTCTTCTTTGTTAAAGGGTTTGACATTAAACCTGCCGCAGTGGTTATGCACAAGCGTTCGCTCGGCATGTCCGTTTACCGTTTTCTCGGAAACCCTCCAAAGGGTATTCCGGGTTATGGGTTCCCCGCAGCAGGGACATCTGCGCTGTTGGCGTTTCCAGATTCGGACAATCGTGTTTCTGCCTTTCGCAGACTGGAGCATCAAGCGGGTTTCCCGCCTCTCGAAATACTCCCGCCATTCCGGATCATAGGGATTGGCATCGCATTTCAGCTTTGCATAGCGGGTAATTTTAGTATCCGTCAGCCACTTGATCGGGAACAGTTCCATTCTGCCCTCCTTGTCGAAAGGTGCGGCAAAAACCCATGTCCTGCCCCGGTGTCTGTGGAAATACTTTTCGACTACCCACCATTTCCCTTTCGCCGGATGTCGCCGGAGCGACCATTGCAAAAGTTTCTGGTAGACGTGGAAGTCCATCTTCTGGAAAATCCTGCCTGACACGACGTGTTGGTAATAGTTCGCCCACCCGGTTATGACCGGATTAAGAAGCCTGATGAGTGATTCCTGCGGGATTGTTTTGTGAGAATTGACGATCTCATTTACTTTCTGCTGGAATCTCTTTTGGCTTTCCTTCGACGGCATAATGAGGAGCTTGCCCTTGTACTTCCGAATATTGAAGCCCAGAAAGTCAAAGCCATCTTCAATGTGAGTTATCTTCGTCTTCTCTTCTGACAGGGTAAGCCCCCGGGCTTGAAGAAACTCTTTGATCATCGGCATGACCTCCTGTTCCAACATATCCCTACGTTGAGCGGTGACGATGAAGTCATCTGCGTAGCGGATAAGATGCACTTTCGGATAATACGTTCTTCGGGGCCCATACAAATCAATTCTCTGAAATCTGGTTTCGAGCATTGCTTGCAGGCCGTCAAGCGTCATGTTCGCAAGAGTCGGTGATATGATACCTCCCTGGGGAGTACCCTCTTCGGTGGGAAAGAGCTGTTTGTTGAATACAAAACCGCTTTTAAGCCATTTCCGGAGCATCACTTTATCCATCGGGATATTGTTGAGCAGCCATTCATGGCTGATGTGGTCGAAGCATCCTTTAATGTCGCCCTCCAGAACCCACTGCGGCGATGATTCTTTGGACAGATTGATGTAGCATTGATGGATGGCATCACCCGTGCACCTCTCTTTGCGGAATCCGTAGGAATGGTTGTCCGCAGTAGTTTCTGCTACGGGGTCTAATGCCATGAGATACAATGCCTGCATGGCTCTGTCTTTCATCGTGGGTATTCCCAACGGGCGTAATTTCCCGTTGCTCTTGCGAATGTTTACCCGTTTCAAAGGCATGGGGCTGTAATCCCGCCTTCTCAACACACGAATGGCATTCGCCTTGGCAGCAGGAGTAGACCATAATACCTTGTCCACTCCCGATGTATTCTTCCCTTTGTTGGAAGTCACCCGTTTCACAGCCAGTGCTTTGGCCGTGAACGAGTGGGTCAGCAGCCACTGCAAGGATTTGACCTTGCCGTAGCGACCTTCCTTTTGAGCCTTTACAATACGTGCTTGCAGCTTTCTAACCTCCCGGTCGCATTTGTCCCAGTCGATATTCTCCCAGCGCGGCTGTCGGTCAGTAGGTGCACACGATCTTTTCATCTCGTTCATTTGCTTTCCTCCTTTAAAAAGTTCAACAAGTTTCTTGTAAAGAGTTACCTAATGCGGAAGTCTGCCCGGTTTCCCGTGGAGTAACATTGAAACTCCTATCCATTCCATTACAGAAGGGCATTCGCTTTTTCCGCAATCCTATACCCGCACCCCATTCGGTTTGCCTTGCGGCTCACTTACCTGTCCTTAAACAGGAGAGATACGGGCTTGCCACGTTTTACATAAATGACATCGAATGACTTAGGCTCTGTCTATACACCGGCAGCGCTTGTGTCCGTGTAACCCCACAAGGTTCGAGGTTATCCGGCTGCTTACCTTTTGGTTCAAGCCTTATAGCATCTTTAGCTTGTTTCATACCTTACGATGCGTCAATGACAGTTCACTTACGTTAGCCATATCACTCAGCCTCGCTCCCTAACCGCCTGATGCTGGCGATAATTGCGTCTGCCTCACGGCTTCCGCTTTCCTTGCGGCGGGCTACTTTGTCCGGGCGGCTTCGTACAAAACAATTGCTTGTAATGCACGCGCCCGTAGGCTACTGCTGACGGAACAGCAGGTTTAAACTCCGGCTTCCATACACGATGGACTATCCATCTGTTAAACAGTCATTTATGTAACTTTTCGTGTCACACGCCCTGCTGGTAAATCTTGACCGTCTCCTGAAAATTGTTGAGCATGTTGCTGGCCGTCGAGGACGTGTGGACGATGTTCTTGGCGGCATTGATGATGCCCTGGGCCAGATTCCCGGGGTCGGTCACTACCCATTGGGCGTGTGCCTTGCCTGCCGAAAGAAGGCAGATACAGCATAAGGCTGTCATAATTCTTTTTTTCATGTCGTTAATCTTTAATGGTTGATAAATCTTTTTTTCTGTAGGTTCAAAGTCCCATCTTTCGCCCTTTGGACGGCGGGTTACGGAGGATAGGCTTGTGTACCGGTCTCGGACGGTCTGCCTCTGCCACTTTTTCTTTCCCGTGTCTGAGGGAGGCGAAGAATTCGTCAGCATACGGTCTGCGGCTGGTAACCCGGACTAATCTGTCATCCAGTTCTTTGTAGGCTTTCTGTGCCTGACGGGATTGTTCTTCCGGGGCTGCGGTCTTGTCAATACCGTATTTGATCAGAAAATCCGGTTGCACATTGATAAGGTCGTTTGAAGCATCCGGTGACACGGCGATACGCCCCAATTTGTCAAGCTCCCGGTCAAGTCTCTCAAGATAGAAGTCCGGCAGACGGACTCCGGGGATATTCTCGACCGCCCTTTCAGCCGCCGCGCACATCTCGGCTTCTATACGGGGAATGTTCATCCTGACATCAGGCTCAATGCAGCAGTCATCCCTGTCCATCAGATAGCTTTCGAGCCATTCATAGGTACTGCATTTGTCCTCAATGCCATAGCGCAGCTTGACGTAGGTCGATGGAAGCATGCTGTATGAGGCGAGTTCGCATAGTTCAGATACATCCCGGCTCTTTCTCTGGAAGTCCAATATTCCTATTGCGGATATTACTTCACTATGTGGCGGGCGTTCAATTCTATTCATCGGATATTTCGTACATCCCCAATCACGCATAACGGTGTACATTGCGAACAAGCCATGCACTGATGTGGCTTCCGATGGTGGGATATCCGTCAGTTGAGAGCCGTGTTTCGCCATAAATGGAGTATCCGTCAATACATCCATCATATTTACGGATTCCTTTTTCATCGTTGATATGGGAGAATCGAAGGGTTCGGATTTTGCTATCAGCAGGGCGATCTGTTCAATAGCTTTTTCCGAATGACTGTACTCCCGGATAAGCTTTGCAAGTTCCCCGTGATTGTACACACCGGCAAGAAGTTTGGCTTTTTGAGCAATCTCCTGCAATTCCCGGTAGTCCGGTTCCCGGAGGCGACCGACAATCCGATGTCTTATCCATTCGGTAAATTTCATGTCTTTCTTGATTTTTGAATGTTACTTACTGTTACGTTTACTCTCGGCCAGCTGCTTGATTGCCAGCTCGATATTGCCACCCAGCTTCCGGGTAAGCCGCATCAGTTCCAGCTTTTCCGTCTCCTCGGTCGTGTAGGTGCAGTACTCTTCCGGCGAGACCTCTGTGGCATAGACCGCCGACTGTGTTCCGCCAAGACCTATCCACACTTCCTTGTACTTGCGGGACGGGCTGTTGGCCATGTTGATGGAGAGAATCTGGGCACGTTCCTTGTCGGTCAGCCCCAGCAGGGACTGGATTTCATCGAACTTGTTGACATATTTCCTCTGGTCCAACAGAATCTTGCAGTCGCTGTTGTTGATGATGGTTCCCTTGACGATGGGTGAAGAGATGATGTCTTCCACCTCCTGGGTAACGACAACAGCCTCTCCGAAAAACTTTCGGACGGTCTTGAAAAGGTAGCGGATATAGTTGCTCATATTGGCGGATGCCAATGCCTTCCAACATTCCTCAATGAGTATCATCTTTCGGATACCTTTCAGCTTTCGCATCTTGCTGATGAAGGTTTCCATGATGATGATGGTGACAATCGGAAGCAGCACCTTGTTGTCACGGATATTGTCCAGCTCGAAGACAATAAACCGTTTGCCAAGCAAATCAAGCTGTCTGTCGGAATTCAACAGGAAGTCATACTCGCCACCCTTGTAATAAGGTTCCAGCACATTCAGGAATCCCCACACGTCAAAATCCTTCTCCCGTGTACGCTTGGTCTTCAGGATTTCCTGAAATTCGTCGCGGATGAACTCATAGAAGGTGTTGAAGGACGGAACCACGGTACTGTCCGTGCGGATCTTCTCCAGAAAGAGATTGACCGCGTTGGAGAGCGCCACCTCTTCGGCACGTGTCGGCGGCTCGTCGTCACGTTTCCACAGGGTAAGGATAAGCGTCTTGATGGATTCCTTCTTCTCGATATCAAAAGTACCGTCCTCCACGTAGAAAGGATTGAAGGCTATCGGATCGCTCTCCTCATAAGTGAAATAGATGCCGTCCTCGCCATGCGTTCGGGCATGGATAAGGCTGCACAGTCCCTGATAGGAATTTCCCGTATCCACAAGCAGCACATGCGCTCCCTGTTCGTAATACTGGCGCACCATGTGGTTGGTGAAGAATGACTTTCCGCTGCCCGAAGGTCCGAGGATGAACTTGTTGCGGTTGGTAATCGTACCGTTCTTCATCGGCAGGTCGGAAATGTCCAGATGGACAGGCTTTCCGGTCAGACGGTCCACCATGCGGATGCCGAACGGCGAGAGCGAATCCTTGTAGGAAGTTTCCCCGATGAACAGGCACAGGGCCTGCTCGATGAAGGTGTAGAAGCTTTCCTCAGACGGAAAATCACCGGCATTGCCGGGGATGGCCGCCCAGAAGAGTGTCGGCACATCAACCGTGTTATGGCGGGGCTTGGCCTCCATCAGGGCAATCTGGCTGCCCACATCATTCTTGATACGCTTCAGCTTCTCCCGGTCGTCGCTCCATGCAAAGACATTGCAGTGCGCACGGATGGAAGTGAGTCCCTTGCTGTGCGCCTCGTTCAGGTACTCCTCAATCCATTCACGGTTGATCTGGTTGGAACGGCTGTAACGGGACAGCGAGTGCATGTTGCGGGCGGTCTGCTCGAACTTTCGCAGGTTCTCCGCCGAATCGTCTATGAAGAGATACTGGTTCACGATATGGTTGCACGTGAGCAGTATCCCTATCGGTGCGGCAAAGGACAGGCGGCAGTCACTGCGGTCCGTGGACAGCCGTTCATAACGGCTGTCCGTACCCACGGATGACGGCAAATCCTCAGTTTCAGAAAGGGTATGCAGGCAGAGCACATTGTCACCGACCTTCATTTCCCCGGCTCCGAGAGTGATGTCCTGCAAGCTGGTCGTATCTTCCTGCGAAAGCGAGAAGTATTTCTCTATGATGCCCGCGGAGGTTTCCGTACCGGTAATCTCTTCGTCCGTCAGCCTGACCATGCGGACCAGACCGCTGTCGTTCACGATACGCTCGAACTGCCCGCAGCATTCCAGGAAGCGTGCGACGGTATCCTTGTCCTGCATCTCCTTGGGGATGATGAACCCGCGCGTGAGGGCATTGAAACTGCTTGTCGTGCGGCTGTGTTCCTTCGTGGTCTTTGTCAGGAACAGATAGCAGATATGGTTCAGGTACGGCCGCTCGTTGAAATGCCTTTCAAAGCTGCGGCTGAGGAAACTCAGGTCATCCCGGCAGATATCAGGTCTGTAGCTCTCCTCGATAAAGATGTCCTGCTTGTGGACGATGCTGTAGTTCGGCAGAACCCGGACAGCCTTCGCCCATGTGGAATGGAGGGCCTCGTACTCGGCACGTGTCAGCGTGAACACTTCCGGCAGCTCCACCCTGTAGGCCACGGTAATGTCGGCATCCTTGCTGATGATACACCCATGCTCGACGGCCATCAGCGGAAACCGGCTTTCCAGTGTGGCGGCTTTCATTACATTTCTCATACATTTCGTTTTTTCGGGGTTGGACAAATCAACCGGAGAAAACCCTTCCGGCTGATGATGTAGCGGGGATGGCGGCGCAGCGCCTGCAATTTCATCAGTCCCCATTCACCGTATTTCGCGTTCAGGCGGAAAGTCACCCAGACAAGCACCGAGGCGCAGATGACACCGAAACCGATACATACCCACTGGTCGATGCCTGCCATGTACATGATGACAAACAGGACGAACAGGGCGAGCAGTCCGCCGGCGAAGATGAACAGGTACTGGCTTTTCAGCCCCTTGAACTCAGGGCTGCGGCCGATTCCCTTGTTGATAGGATACTCCGCCATAATCAGAGGAAGAATGAGCGTAAGATTGTGGCGGCTACGATTAAAAAGATGCAGGCACCGAACCAGCTGGCTGCCGTCTTGGAGGTGTCGGGATCTCCCGAGGAGAACTTGGAATAGACCTTCACGCCTCCGATAAGGCCGACCACGGCTCCGATGGCATAAATCAGTTTGGTTCCCGGATCGAAATAGGAAGTGACCATGTTGGTGGCTTCAGTGATACCGCCGATACCGTTACCCTGGGCGAAAGCCCCTGTCGTTGCAAGCAGCATCATGGCTGCAAAAAAGAATCTTTTTTTCATGTGTCGAAACTTTTAATTGGTGAGACAAAAAATGATTTCGACCACGAATATATAACGCTTAATTCATTGATTTACAACACTGACGACGCATGACATCGGGTGTCATTACGTTACATCGGAAAGGGATTCCGGCAACGGAAAAACAGCGGAAAAACGTCCTTTGATTTTTCCGGCAAAGGTAGCCCGTGCCTTTACGGAATCTGCAAGGCAGGCCGTTCCGGTTGTCCTGGAGAAAATCATCCTCGCTGCGCTTGCGGTATTTTCTCCCGACAAGCCTTGCAGTATCCAGGCACGGGACAGAAAAGCCTGCAAGAAATCAAACTCCGGCATATACCGGACACATGTAGAACAAAAAACAGAACATCATGAAACAGGAAGAAAAAAAGGTAGCGGCATTCACGGGACACCGGAAACAAAGACTGATGCAGGTAAACAAGGACTACCGGAACCTCAGCGGACAAATCAGGGAAAAGGTCATAACTATGATAAAAAACCTCTATGAAGAAGGTTTCAGAGAATTTTATTCGGGCATGGCAGAAGGGTTCGACATGATAGCGGCTGAAGCTGTCCTGCAACTGAAAGAACAATATGAGGATATGACGCTGGCGGCTGCTATCCCTTTCAGAGCCCAAGCCGAATGGTTTGACCCGCAAGACCAGCTGCTTTACAGGGAACTGCTTAAGAAGGCTGACCGGGTAGTGATGCTTTCAGAAAAATATTACAGGGGATGTTACCTGCGCCGTGACACCTATATGGTCAGCAAGGCTTCACTGGTAATAGCATATTGGGACAACGTGTGCAACGGAGGCACATACCATACCGTGAAAAAGGCCGTGGAAACTGGACGGGAAGTCATCAATCTGTTTACTGGAGAAGTGATAACGGACATAACTGCATTACAAAACAATCATGAACCAAATAAACCGAATATAAAATGAACAGATTAAAAAACATGAACGGATACTCAAAGTATCTATACGGATCTATCATGGACATTTTCCGAAAAATAACATGCCCGGACAAAATGAAGACAAGAAAGATTTGTTCGGATTTTCTTCTCCCGTTCGCCACCAAATACCAACATTCCCTTTCCTCCTCTGTACGCTTTGTCGCCATCGACATTCAAGGGGATGACCTTTTTGAAATCCTTAATGACAAGGAAGACATGCTTTATGACATGTGTGAAGAATGTGCGGAAAGACTGGATATGGAAAAAGAACTGTTACAGGCCATAAAAAAAGACCCGGAAACATTCATGCTTGATCATGAACTCTCTAATGCCATTCCGAACCTGAATGAAGTGGCCGGCATAGAGATGCGTACCATAGCTTCCGATACTGATTATTATGGCATCCCACATTGCAGTTGCTGCGGGAACATTCTCGACCTGAACTGCATTCCCGAAGAGGAAGACCTTATGGAAGACCTCACCACCTCCATGGAACTGTCAAGTATCCGAATCACGGAACTGCGGCAACTGGACATATGGTACATAACCCGATTACTGGACCAGGCCTTCCAATCCGGCAATCCGGATCTCACCAGACTGGCTGACAAACTTGTCAGACGCATTTATAAAGAAAACAGACTAAAAAAATAGGAACTTATGAAATCAAAAAAACAAATTACAATCCCTGACCATACAGGGGAAAGAGAAACGCGATTACTCGCTTTTGTATGGAACTGCGGTTTTTTCAGCAGAGACGTTTCCGATGAGAAAATCATTGAGATGTGGAGGAAATCCCCCGCCAGAAGTCTGGATGATCCTGAAGACGAGACATTCTACGATGTGGAATGTCTGACGCCCGATGAACTGGCTGAACGAATCAATGACGAGTCTTTCGCGCATACGGAGGATTACGTACGTTTCATCAATGTCAGTCCCGACCTTTTGTACCCGGATAGGAAATAGGATATCCACCGTCTCATATCGCATACCCCCGCTTCCCCTAAATATTAAAAAGGGAAAGCAGGGGTATGAAACCATAGTCTTCCTGTACGTATCACTCTTTCAGATTCAACCAATATCTCCTTCTACGGCCTGACCGCTTCAGGCTGGCCACGATTGAACTTCCTGATCACGCATACTTGTCTATATCGAAAGGCTCATCTTCCTTACTGCCTTTTCTTCCTGATACACCCCTCCGGTTTCCCAGATACTTGTCAAGCAAACCGTTCACCTTCTCCAGATTGCTCAGCTTGTCGGTCAGGAAAGCCAGTATCTCCGTTTCACTCAGTTTGTAATGGATGGTTCTTGCGGCACGCAGGGCTTTCTGTTCGTCAACAATCCCGGAAGTAAGTACTTCCGCTACGTTGTTTATTTCCTCGATTGTCAATGCCGTGTTGAAATCCGGGTCGGGTTCGGCATCTACGGGAGCCATCAGTTCCTCACGCTCTTCTTCTGTCAGTCCTTTGTTTTCCTGCTCCACATCATCAGAACCGATATCCTCGTCTTCCTCCAATGGAATTTTCTCCATCGGCTCGGAACGGGTTGGAGTCATCCTTGCAACTTTCGGGTCTTCCAGATAGATGACCTTTGTCTTGCCTATCACATCATCGTCATCCGAAGAAGAGGACGGAACAGCCGTTTCGGTTTTTCCTTTGGACTTATCCGTTTCCGGCTTTCTGCGCCTTGCCTTTCTGCGGGCACGACGCTCCGCCTCTTCCTTGCGTTGTCTGCTGTATCTCCACACTCTGACACGGGCAATCCGCATCAGCCTTAAAATGCGGTCCCATATTCCGTACATACGTCTGTGGAAAATAAATGTCCACAAATGGCACAATATATAGACAGCACATACTGCCTTTACGGTAAAATAAAATATCGCAGTCATAATTATAAAGGTTTGGTGATACATTCCGTGTACAGCTTTGACATCTCATGCTCGTACTTCTTCAAATGTTCATCTATAATCCTGTTTACAAAACCGGAAATGGGCACCTCAGGAGCAGTAACTGCAAGAAAACGCTTGATATGGGAGTGATTTTCCTTGTTGATATAGACTTGTATCCGATTTCCAACAGGATAGTTTACCAGATAGATGGATTTATAGAAACCGCTTTCCGGAGACCTGGAAGCAGATATGTCTTTCAGTATCTCAAACGTAATCCCGGATGTATCGTCATTCCTGTTGTCAGTTTTTGTCATGTCTGCCGTTTCACCAGAAACGTCGCGGACATCCTTTCCGCTTTTCCTGCCCTTGAACAGCCTACGGAAAACAAACAATGACAATCTGTAAACAGTGTAAATGCAGCAACAGGCAACAATGGCCTGAAAAATAATCTGTGTCATAATCAAAATGGTTTTAATGGTTTATAATACTCTTTGTTATACAATTCGTTGATTTCGTCCCAGTGTTTCTGCAGATGGTCCACAAGGATATTGCTGATAAAGCCGGATATGCTCATCTCCGGAGCGATGACAGGCAGTACCCGTTTGATGCACTCGGCCACTTCACGGTTGATATACACATGGGAACGGTTTGACGCGGGTATGTTGACCAGAAACCTTTCCCGGTATCCGAAGGATTCATCCTTTTTCCTTTTGGGCTTCTCCACGGAGGGCTTTTCCGCTGGAGTATCTGCCGGTACGGTTGCGGCGGGGCTTTTCGCTTCCTGATGTTCCACGGACTTTTCTTTCGGGGCGGGGCTGTCCTTGCCGAAAACAGGTATGTCGCCGACAATGATTTCCTTCAGGACATCTTCGTCCACCTCTACGATTTTCTTTTTCATGACTGTCCGAGTTTAAGTTTGACCATAAGCTCTTCCGCAAGTTCCACCAGCCCGCTGCCTTCCAGTTGTCTGGCCGGAGGCGGCAGCAGCGTGCAACGGAAAAAGGCACGCTTGGCATGGGTAATCTCCTTTTCATAACGGCACAGGTCAGGAAGCGTGCTGTCAAGGACTGTCAGATGCAGCTCCCTCATGACTTCCGAATATGACTTGAGAATCTCCACATTGGTACGTTTTTTCAACTTGTTCCAGAAAAAGAAGATGTCCTTGAGCAACGGGGTATTTTCCATCTTCTTGATATGGTCAAGCACGGTCGTGGCAAAGGACAGCGTACTCTGCATCACAATCAGGTCCGGAACGGTGGGAGTAAGCACGTAATCCATATTGACAATCGTACGGAATACCCCGGTGGACTCGACCGTTCCGGGAAGATCCACGAAAATAAGGTCGTAATCCCCGCTTGCCGCAATCGCATCAGCCGCCTCCCTTGCCTTTTCAGCGGTGGAGCCTACAATGGGATAGGCCTTTTTCTGCACTTGGTTCCACTGCTGTTTGATCAGTTGCCGGTAATAGGCACTGTTGGAAACAGCCTTTTTGTCACGCTCCCTCATACGTACGAGACTGTGTTGGGGAGAGTCACAGTCAACGATAGCCACGTTCAGTCCCTTCTCGAAATGGAAGTAACTGGCAAGCACTACGGACAGGGCCGATTTCCCGACCCCTCCTTTCTGGTTGCTGATCGCAACGAACAAAGTTTCTTTACTCATAAGTCTTTCTTTTTAATTGTTATTGAATAAATACCGGTGTCATCCACTAATCCGTGAATCCGCAGACGTTTCTTTCCAACCATCCGAATCCGCATCCATTAACGGTATCATCCGGTGTCATAACCTTTGATGCGACTGTTACCGCATCTTTCCGACATAGCTTCCATCCGCGGTCTGTCTGTTGGTCATGACAATCCGTCAACGGTCCCGTCCGATATTGCTTCCATCATCCCAACCGTTACCGGAATCATCGGATAACATGACCATTATTCCGCTATCAGAAGGCCGGTTGCAACCGTCCGCACTGCAAATAAAAGGGGATTTTCCCGAATAATCACCATCATCCGGAGACGGTGACGACCCTTGTCACCGTATGACATCTTGTTACATATAACATACTGTTTTACAGATAGATATACCGCCGTAACTTTGCCACCGACAACGGAATGGATGCCGGATGGAGCTATCCCCGAAGCCGAAGAATGAGGCTGAAGGTCAAAACTCAATTTGATGAAAGCAAATTCATGTTCAAGCGAACATAGCAAGTTGTGTTTTGAGGCACCCGAAATAAATTCGGGCACTCAAAACAAACTTGCCGCTCGCCTGAAGGCTCGGGAGGGATTTCCTCCAAAGTCGGAAATCCATGACGGAAAATCAGAAACAGAAAATCTCAATGCGTATGGAAGAAAACAGTAAAAGAAAGACAAGAAAAGGTGCGGGACGGAAGCCGAAAACAGACCCGGCGGTACACCGCTATGTGGTACGGCTGAACTCGGAAGAGAACGGACACTTTGAAATCCTGTTCCAGAAATCTGGACTGAAACAGCATTCCAAATTCATCAAGGCGATGATTTTCGGGCGCGAAATGAAGGTGGTCAGAATCGACAAGGCGGCGATGGACTACTACATCAGACTTACAAATTTCTACCACCAGTTCCAGTCCATCGGCAACAACTACAACCAGACGGTGAAAGCAGTCAAGTCCAATTTCGGCGAGAAACGGGCGTTCGCCCTGCTCCGAAACCTGGAGAAAGCTACCATTGACCTGGTGGTACTGAGCAAGCGGATTGTCATGCTTACCCGGGAATTCGAGGAGGAATACCTTATAAAAAGAAGGAAGGAGGAGCAGCAAAATGGTGGCTAAGATCAACCGGGGGGTATCGCTCTACGGGGCGGTCATCTACAACCAGCGTAAAGTGGACGAGGCAACCGCCCGTATCATCGCGGGCAACCGCATGATTACCGACCTCAGCGGAAATCCCCACAATGTCATGCAGCAGACGCTGTGGGCTTTCGAGAGCTATCTCGCAGCCAACAGAAACACGGAGAAGCCGGTACTGCACATCTCCCTGAATCCCTCGGTGGACGACCGCCTCACGGACGGGCAGTTCGCGGAACTGGCACGCGAGTACATGCAGAAGATGGGCTACGGCGACCAGCCCTACATCGTCTATCTGCACGAGGACATCGACCGCAGGCATGTCCATATCGTCTCCACCTGCGTGAAGGAGAACGGCGAGAAAATCAGTGACGCATACGAATGGAACCGCTCGATGAAAGCCTGCCGGGAACTGGAAAACGAATTCGGGCTCAAACCTGTGGCGGACAAGCGGAATGAACTGCTGGCACCGTATCTAAAGAAAGCGGACTACCGGGACGGGGACGTGAAACGTCAGGTCGGCAATATCCTCAAGAGCGTGTTCACCGCCTACCGCTTCCAGACATTCGGGGAGTTCAGCGCCATGCTCTCATGTTTCAACATCGAGGCCAAACAGGTTCGGGGAGAATTTGAAGGTTCACCCTACAACGGTATCGTATATACCCTGACAGACGATACGGGCAGGCCGGTATGCACGCCTATCAAGTCCTCGCTCATCGGCAAGCGCTTCGGCTACGAAGGGATAGAAAAAAGGATTGCCGTCAATGTCCGTGACTTCAGGAACCGGAAGTGGCAGCCGAAAATCCATGACACCGTCGCACTGGCCATGCACGGATGCCGTGGAAACCGGGAAGACTTCATCCGGCTTCTCGGGGAAAAGGGCATCGACGTGGTGTTCAGGGAAAACGAGGAAGGCCGCATCTACGGCGTGACCTTCATCGACCACAAGAACCGTGAGGTATATAACGGCTCCCGTCTGGGCAAGGAATTTTCCGCCAACGCCTTCGAACAGCTTTTCAGCAGGCCGCAGGAATTTCCGGAGCCGGAAGCTCCCGGACAATATGCCGGCACACGGGAGAGCCTTTCCGACAGCATGGAAAGTACCATCGAGCAGGCTTTCGGGATATTCAGTCCCGACATCAACGGTCCTGACCCGCAGGAGGAGGCACTCGCCCGCAAACTGCAACGCAAGAAAAAGAAGAAAAAACGCCGTTCACGCGGCATATCCTGATAGTCAATTACCAACCATCAAAATTTTTACAGTTATGCAACAAGAAGATGATTTGAGAGGACTGGCCAAGGTCATGGAGTTCATGCGTGCCATTTCCATCGTGTTTATTGTCATCCACGTCTACTGGTTCTGCTACGGGACATTCGTGGACATGGGTATCCACATCGGAGTCGTGGACAGAATCCTGCTGAACTTCCAAAGGACGGCAGGACTGTTCAGCAACCTGCTTGTGACGAAAGTGTTCGCCTTCATATTCCTGGGCCTTTCGTGCCTGGGTACGAAAGGGGTCAAGAACCAGAAGATGACGTGGCGGAAGATATACGCCGCCTTCCTCGGAGGCATCGTCCTTTTCTTCATGAACTGGTGGATGCTCGACCTGCCGTTCAACCCGACGGTGAATGCGGCCGCATATACGCTGACGCTCACCGCAGGCTATATTCTCCTGCTCATGTCGGGAATATGGATTAGCCGTATGCTGAAGCACAACCTCATGGAAGACGTATTCAACACTGCCAACGAAAGTTTCATGCAGGAAACAAGGCTTATGGAAAACGAGTATTCCGTCAACCTGCCCACGAAATTTGTCTATCAGGGCAAGGAATGGGACGGCTGGATCAACATCGTGAACCCGTTCCGAGCCTCCATCGTGCTGGGAACCCCGGGCTCGGGAAAGAGTTATGCCGTGGTGAATAACTACATCAAACAGCAGATCGAGAAATCCTTTGCCATGTATATCTACGACTACAAGTTTCCTGACCTCTCGGAGATAGCCTACAACCATCTGCTCAAACATAGGCAGAATTACAAGGTCAAACCGGAATTCTATGTCATCAATTTCGACGACCCCAGACGCAGCCACCGCTGCAATCCGATCAATCCGAGATTCATGGCAGACATCAGCGATGCCTACGAATCAGCCTACACGATAATGCTCAATTTGAACAAGACCTGGATACAGAAACAGGGTGACTTTTTCGTGGAATCCCCGATTATTCTGCTCGCTGCAATTATCTGGTATTTAAGGATTTACAAGGACGGAAAGTATTGCACGTTCCCTCATGCAATCGAATTTCTTAACAAGCCGTATGCGGATATTTTCACGATTCTGACCTCGTATCCGTCCCTCGAAAACTATCTTTCCCCCTTTATGGACGCATGGCAAGGCGGAGCTCAAGATCAGCTCCAGGGCCAGATAGCAAGTGCAAAAATCCCGCTTTCACGCATGATCTCACCACAGCTTTATTGGGTGATGACAGGAGACGATTTCACCCTTGACCTGAACAATCCCGAACACCCTAAAATCCTCTGTGTGGGCAACAATCCTGACCGCCAGAATATCTATTCTGCGGCATTGGGACTATACAATTCCCGTATCGTGAAGCTCGTGAACAAAAAAGGACAGCTCAAGAGTTCCATCATCATCGACGAGCTTCCGACCATCTATTTCCGTGGTATTGACAACCTGATTGCGACCGCCCGAAGCAACAAGGTAGCCGTCTGCCTCGGCTTCCAGGACTTCTCGCAGCTGGCACGCGACTACGGTGACAAGGAGGCGAAGGTCATCCAAAACACAGTGGGCAACATCTTCAGCGGACAGGTGGTCGGAGAAACGGCAAAATCATTGTCGGAACGGTTCGGCAAGATACTCCAGCAGCGGCAGTCCATATCCATCAACCGTCAGGACACTTCGACTTCCATCAACACGCAGCTCGATTCCCTGATACCCGCCTCCAAGATAGCCAACCTCTCGCAGGGCACGTTCGTGGGTAGCGTGGCAGACAATTTCGGAGAAGAGATAGACCAGAAAATTTTCCATGCCCGCATCATCGTGGACAGCGCAAAGGTATCGGAAGAAATGAAAGCCTACAAGAAAATCCCTGTCATCAACGAGTTCAGAGACGAGGACGGAAACGATATCATGCAGCAACAGATTGACCGTAACTACTCGCAGATAAAGGCGGACGTGTTGCAGATAATAGAAGAAGAGATGGAAAGAATAAAAAATGATCCGGAACTGAGACACCTCATCCCGCAGCAAGAGGGAGAGGGAAACAATGACGGTGAATAGACGGAAGCGGAGACCGCTGTTTTATTTCCGCCTGCAAAGGTCGTCCCGTGCCCGCTGGATCGTGCAAGGCCGGGCCCTCCGGGGTTTGCTGAAAAAATCATCCTCGCCCGAGTGCTCCGGTATTTTTTCGCAAAGCCTTGCACTATCCGGCACGGGACAGTGAGGCAGGCAAGAAATAAAATACCGGCTTGACAAGCCGCAGATGTCTAACTCAAAAAATGAAAGATATGAGCAGAAGCAACTTCACCCCGATGGAAAGATTCCATGAGATTCTAAACGGACACGGACTACAGGCCATGAACGTAGGTATAAATCATATCCGCATCTTCAGGGACGGCCGGAAAATATTCGACTACTATCCGCTGAGGATGAAACTCTTCGACTACCACAACTGGTACCAGCTTACCTATCCATCCTTCGGCAATGGCGACGGAAAATGGGAACAGGAACTTCAGGAGATAATCGGCAGACTTTCCGCCGCATAAACGGTATGCTATGACAGCGCACATGAAAAAGACGGAATGGGACAACATTCCCGAATGGGCCATATATGCCCTGGAATACGGAACGGAAGAGGACGGCAGCCTGAACGAAGAGGAACGGGCCATGATTGAAAAATTTGTCGGCACACATTTCCCGAAAGGATACACAATGAGCGTGGACTGGGACGCCTGCAACAAGTTTGACCGCTATCCCGCATTTGGAGAGCCTTGCAAGACCTGCAAGGTTCTTTTTGTTTCACCATAAATACACAGAAAGATGAAAAGAATGACACTGAGCGAATACCTCGCTGTCCCCGAAAATTACCGGGGAGTATGGACTACCGAACGGTGGGACATTCCCGATTGGGAAAACTTGAGAAAAAGCCACATGGGAAAACGTACCCTGATGGTAAATGACAAAGGCACGTGCTTGCTTGTCGAGGGTCTGAGTCTTGAAATCGTGGATGACAGTTCCTGGAAGAAGCCGGAGGAAATCAAGAAGGAAATCCGTGAAAAATATCAGGAGTACCGTACTGAAAAGGGACGTGAACCGCATTTCCTCGAATGCATCATACGCTGGAACGACACCTTGGAGACACTGGAGACAAGAATAGCCCTGGACATGGATTCCGATACGGAAATGGACGATGAAATCTTCTTCTACTGCGATACTCTGGACAGCCTGCTGTCGCTGGCTGACAGAAGCGGGGAAGATTTTGTCATAGCCGGATGTTTCGGCTTCGGTGAATATGAAGAACTGTTACAGACAACATAAAAATGAATGAATATGATAATCAAATGTCAGGAACACTACGACAAGGTGGTGGAATACGCAAAAAGTATCGGAGACAATACCTTACAACAGTGCATCGAACGATTGCAACAGTGGGAAAAGAACTCAAACGGGAAATATGAAATAGAACTCTACTGGGACTTTGCACCCCATTCGTTCGGATTCGCCGAAAGAACTCCCGACGGACGGACTGGAGTCGTCGGAGGGGTACTCTATCATGGCAGACCGGACGAATCATACGCCGTGATGCTCAATCCGTTCCATGGATGGAGCATACACACCTGAAGATAAAATCCTGTAAAGCCCATTTCCCCCGGTAAATGAGAAAATGGGCTTTCATCACTTTTGTAACCTGTCTAACAGGAGCGTTCGTACCACCTCATAGCCTTCCTGCGGATTGAACTCTTCATCCGGCCGAAGCAACTGCATGGTATCACCCAAGAACTCATCATCCTGCATTTTGTCTTCCATATTGATAATAAATTCTTTGTAAGTAGGAATGTGGTCAACCACAAATTCCATATACTTCTGATAGCAAGCCAGCACGTTGTCTATGTTGATGTCTGATGTGGTCAAGGCCTTGTACAAATCATACAAATCACGTCCTTTTCTCCGTTGGTACAAGGCACGCAGTTTTGTACCTACCAGTTCATCCAACTGATAAGTCAGGACATCGCATTTTCCGTTATACCATTTGTTGACCACTGAAAATGGCATACGTTGCATAGGCAGTACACTGAAATGTTCCTTGCAGTTGATTTCCACTTTCAGATGAATCGGGACCACTGGTATGGATTCTGATTCCAGCCTGAAAATCAAAGTGTTGTTGTGCTTTTTCTGTTTCACTTTCGGCTCTCCGAGAAAAGCGAGTGCATCTCTTATATGGTCATAGGTCTCTTTGATCGGTTCTGCATTAATCTGTACCAAGTCAATATCTTCACTGTACCTGGGTTGGGGCGAGAGAAACAACTTGTGTAATGCGGTCCCTCCGCGAAAAGCCAGATGGGAAGCAAGATATTCATCCTTGTATATCTCAGTCAAGGCTCTGCATATCAGCAGATCCTGTTCGACCTGTTCGGACTCTGTCCATGGAACATGTTCGCTCCATTCTCTGATTGCAAATTCCGGTATCATTCGTCTATTTCTATTTCCTGGTTAATGATTACTTTCCATTTCTTGTCAACCTCACAACCCTCTGTCGGTTTGTTTATCTTAAACGGTATCTTTCTAAATTTCAGTCCTGCAACCTCCATTTTGGAATATAAGGTTTCCGCCAAATCCGCTCTTTCCAATACATGTTCCAGAATATAACCCAGACGTTGAAAGACCGGTATGGCCGATGTCTTGAAAAAGGAATCATCCAGGCTGTCCAGATTCATTGTCTCAACCAATTCATTCAACACGGTGCAGACGCGATTCAGACCACCTACACTTTTTTCGTTTTCCACCAGGTCAACAGCTGTCAGTTCAGGACAAGAAACATTGATATGACCTGTCTGGGTCTTGTGCTTCCTTACAAATTCCATACTTATTTCCTTCTTGGAAAAGAACAATATGGATGTTCCGCTCTTTGAAGTATTCCTCATGCTCGGTTGTTCCACCATGAGGGAAAATGTCTGTACTCTTTGATGTGACGCGCCATAAAATGAAGCCGCATTCAAAAGAGCAACATAATATCTTTTCCCAAGATAGGACATCAGCTGATCCATATAGAAAACAGGCGGAATTACGCCTTTTAACGAATATTCAACAGGCATAATGACATAAAAATTACGCCAGGGAGAAACTATCTTCGCTTTGGCGGCCAAACGGTACAATGCGGTTTTAATATATACCTTACCCGCTGAGGGGAATTGCTTTTCTATATCCTCTTTAGTAAAGGTGTAATATCCCCTTACTTCCCGGCTTTCAATCCAATCTGACAAAGTTTCTATATGCTTCTTCATAATTTAACTGCAATGGCATTGCAAAAGTAGTCATTTTTTGACTACTTACGCAGATTTATTGCATTTTTTATGTTGAAAGGGAATTTTTCTCCATATTTCTATAAAATGGCATCATAAGCCACGCTTCACTTGATAAGTCCCTTCAGAGAAGTTAACTCGGAGGGCGAATACCTCCACGTTCAAGCCTCCGGTTTTCGGGACACAAAATTCCCTGCGGTAATTTTCCGCCCGAAAAAACGCTCCGGTATTGCCGTCCGAGTTGGGGAAAGTACCGGGACTTAGCAAGCGAAGCGACCTACGACGCATAGATACAGGTCAACATAAAAAAGAATCCGGCGGGAGAACCATGCTCCCGTATGCCATCCCAATGGATTACGCCATCCGGTTATTCCACTAAACGGAAATCCGCATCCTGTCACAAAAGGACACATCAAGGGGGACAAAAGCAGCTCGCTCCCAACTCTGCATAATTACAGTTTTTCCTTTTCTTCCGTGCGGTAGTGCGTACCACCACGCCCGTGCATGTCCGGCCTGTTCCAGCCTTTTCCCTTTCCTTTGCCGCCTTTTGTTTTTTCTCCTTTTCCTGCCGTTTTACCCCGTTTTTTCACTCCGTTTTCTCCGGCCTGCGGTGTAATGTGATGACACAAGATGTAATGTGTGTCCTAACACATTGCAAATCAATTATTTATCAATTTTTCTCCTATATATTTGCGGTGACAACATGAGTTATCAACACTAAAAATCAAAAATTATGGCAAAGAAAAATGCAAGGGAAGACCCCCCGAAACCGCAGGTCTCCGAAAACGAGCAGATGAGTGACATCGTGTTCATCCTCGACAAGATGGAACTGATTCTGGAAGCGGTGTCGCAAATCGGACAGGACGGAAAATTCAACACGGTAGCCGCCGACAGGCAGAACCGGAACTCCTTCCTGAAGATTGACCGCTATGCAGACGCCTTCGAGAACTTCATCAAGAACTTCTGGAGCCAGCTGAAAGACCCGACACGTTTCGGAATCCTCTCCGTCAAGGAAGACAGGCTGGACGACCCTGCCGTGCAGCAGGCCATCGAGGACATCGCCGCAGGAAAAAAGACAAAAGCCGTGGAGGAATTTCTCAAGCAGTACGAGATTGTTCCGCGCAACAAGGAAAACCAAAGTATCAACCAAAAAAATCAAGAAGAAATGGCAAAGAAAAATGAAACCCAGCAGCAGGCTGCCGCAGCCGACAGCCAGCCGCAGACCCAATCCCCCCAGTACCGTTACAACGAGTCCATGATCAACTGGGAACAGCTCAAGAATTTCGGAATCTCCCGTGAATACCTTCAGGAACGCGGACTGCTCGAACAGATGCTCCGTGGCTACAAGACCAACCAGGTCGTGCCCATCAGCATGAACTTCGGCTCGGCCGTACTGAGGACGGACGCACGCCTGTCCTTCCAGCAGTCCATGGCGGGCGATGTGGTACTCGGCATCCACGGTATCCGGCAGAAACCCGACCTTGACCGACCGTATTTCGGACATATCTTCTCCGACGAGGACAAGAAGAACCTGCTCGAAACGGGCAACATGGGACGTGTCGTGGAACTGAAAGGGCGTAACGGGGAGTATATCCCATCCTTCATCAGCATCGACAAGCTGACCAACGAGGTGGTAGCCATGAAAGCGGAGAACGCCTTCATCCCGAGGGAAATCAAGGGCGTGGAGCTGACCGAGCAGGAGCAGAACGACCTGCGTGAAGGCAAGAAGGTCTATGTCGAGGGCATGATTGCCAAGTCCGGCAACGAGTTCAACGCCTTCATCCAGGTGAATGCCGAACGCAGGGGCGTAGAGTTCATCTTCGAGAACGACAAGCTCTTCAATCGCCAGACACTCGGGGGCGTGGAACTGACACAGAAACAGATTGAGGACCTGAACGCCGGAAAAGCCATCTTCGTCGAGGGAATGCAGCGCAAGGACGGTGAGGTATTCTCCTCCTACGTGAAGCTGGACGAGGCGACAGGCCGCCCGTCCTACACCCGCTACAACCCGGACTCGCCGGAGGGCGCACGCGAAATCTATATCCCCAACGAAATCAACGGCGTGAAAATATCGCTGGAGGAACAGCAGCAGCTCCGTGACGGCAAGGTGATCTTCCTCAATGACATGGTGAACCGCAAGGGAGAGGAATTCTCCTCCTTCATCAAGGCCGACCTGGAGACGGGACGCCTGAGCTACTCCCGCACGCCGGACGGCTTCGAGCAGCGTGAGGATTTCAAGATTCCTACCAAGGTGTGGGACGTGGAGCTGACCAGAAAGCAGCGTGCTGACCTGCAAAGCGGAAAGGCCGTGCTGGTGGAAGGCATCAAGGGATATGACGGGAAGACCATCTCGCAGTACGTCAAGGCGAACTTCAACCAGGGACGGCTGGACTTCTACAACGAGAATCCCGACCGCAAGCGTGACGCCTCGCAGCGCAACGTGGTGGCAAACAATCAGCGACAGGAACAGGGCAACCGCAAGTCAAAGGGTGCGAGCATTGCCTGATGGCAGGCAACTGAAAAATAAATGTTGAATCAAAAAAAGAAAGAAATATGAAAAAGGAAAACGGAAACGACATGCCTTTCAAGGCTGATGAAGTGAACTGGGACGAACTCTCCGGTATCGGTATCATGAAGGACGAGCTGGAACTCTCCGGCGAGATGGACACCCTCCTCAGGGGAGAGAAAACGAAAGTGATGTCCCTGAGCCTCGTGCTCCTCGGCGTGGACGTGGTGATGGACGCCACCCTCCAGCTGGTCCGCAAGGGCGAGGCGCCGCTGCTGGAAATCCAGGGAGTGACACCGCTGGGCAAATAACCTGAGAGCAATTATCAAGTAAACCGATGTCTTACCGCCGTTTCCTGTCTTCCGCATGGAAAACGGGAAACGGCTTAATTTTTATCCAATATGATAGCAATCATCAGTGAAAAGCCGAGTGTAGGCTTGGACATAGCCCGTGTAGTCGGGGCTGATACAAGAAATGACGGCTACTGTTCCGGTAACGGATATATGGTGACCTGGGCACTGGGACACCTCGTGTCACTGGCCATGCCGGACACTTACGGTTATACGAAAACGGCAGCGGAGGACCTGCCGATGCTGCCGGACCCGTTCCGCCTGATCTCCCGACAGATGCGCACGGACAGGGGAATGGTTACGGACATCGCCGCCTCGAAACAGCTGAAAGTCATAGAAAGCGTATTCAACCGCTGTGACAGCATCATCGTGGCTACCGATGCCGGTCGTGAAGGGGAACTTATCTTCCGCTGGATATACGCCTTCCTGGAGTGTACGAAACCGTTCAGACGCCTGTGGATTTCCTCGCTTACTGACGAGGCCATACGGAAAGGGCTGGAGGAACTGAAGGACGGCTCGGAATACGACAGCCTGTATGCCGCCGCCGACAGCCGCGCGAAGGCGGACTGGCTGGTAGGCATGAACGCCAGCCGTGCCTTGGCCATCGTCTCCGGCTCTTCCAACAACTCGATCGGACGGGTGCAGACTCCGACGCTCGCCATGATATGCAGCCGCTACAGGGAGAACCGCAGTTTCGTATCCACACCATACTGGCAGCTACATGTCACCCTCAATGGCGGCACGTCACACCGCCGCTTCTTCCATCCCGCGACCTTTGACGACAGGCAGAAGGCAGAAACCGCCTACCGCAGTCTCACTCCCGATTCTTCGGCGACGGTTACGAAGGTGGAGCGCAGGAAAACCCTGCAACAGCCGCCGCTGCTCTACGACCTGACGGCACTTCAGAAGGACTGCAACGTGCACCTCGACCTGCCCGCGGCAAAGACGCTGGACATCGCCCAGTCGCTCTACGAGAAGAAGCTCATTTCCTACCCGAGAACGGGAAGCCGGTATATCCCGCACGACGTGATGGCCTGCGTACCCGGTCTGCTGGAAAGAATCTTGGCCATGCCCGGATTCGCCACAAGTGCCGGAATCCTTGACTTTGCGCGTCTCAACACCCGCAGCGTGGACGACAGCAAAGTGACGGACCACCATGCCCTCATCACGACCGGCATCACACCCGAAGGGCTTTCCGAGGCGGAAGAGGCCGTCTATACGCTGATAGCCGGACGTATGCTGGAGGCGTTCTCGCCCTGCTGCGAGAAGGAACTGATTCTTATGGAGTGCCGTCTGGACAACATGGATTTCCGCTCGAAAAGCTCACTTGTCGTCAGTCCGGGATGGCGCGGCATCTTCTGCAGGAAAGAGGACAGGCAGGACGACGAGCCGGAAACCGACGAAGGTACGGCCGTATTTGCCGAAGGGGACACGGTACCGGTTTCAGGATTCGGACTGGCCCAGAAGAAGACCGTGCCCAGACCGCTCTATACCGAAGCCACGCTGCTGGCAGCAATGGAGACCTGCGGCAGGGAGATAGCCGACGAACAGGCACGCGAGGCCGTGAAGGTGCTGGGCATCGGCACGCCCGCCACAAGAGCCGCCATCATCACCACACTGTTCAAACGTGACTATATCGCCCGCTCCGGCAAGAGCATTGTCCCCACGGAAAAGGGACTCCATATCTACGAGGCGGTGAAGGACATGCTCGTGGCGGATGTTTCCCTGACAGGAAGCTGGGAGAAGACCCTGCTCCAGATAGAGCGGCACACGCTCAGCCCGGACACGTTCATGGCATCCATCACGGACTACACCCGCAAGGCCATCGGTGAAATCCTGAACCTCAGCCTTCCGGCGGCAGCCGCCCGCACGTTCACCTGCCCCAAATGCAAGACCGGACACATCATCGTCAGGGAAAAGAGTGCCCGCTGTGACAATAAAGGGTGCGGACTGACCGTGTACCGCAGGTTCCTGAACAAGGAACTGACGGACCAGCATCTGGAACAGCTTTTCTCTTCCGGTTCCACACGGCTCATCAAGGGATTCAAGGGAAAGAAGGGTGTGGCCTTCGACGCTTCGGTCACCTTTGACGCCGGGTTCACCCTGACACTCTCGTTCCCCAAAAACGGGAACGGCAGGAAAAGGAAATGATGAAGCCATCCCGATTCGCGGGGCAAAGGTCGCAGCCCGCCCGTTTCCACCGGCAAGGTCGGGCCTGACGGTTTCTGGGAAAAATCATCCTCGCCCGAGGCTCCGGTATTTTTCCCGAAAACCTTGCCTGTGGAGGCGGACTGCAAGAAAGCCCCTGAAACCGGGAATGGCATTCCCGCCAAACAAATGAAGATTATGAAAGCAAAAGAACGTATCAGAAAGATAGCGGACAGCAGATGGGCAAGGACACTCGCGCTGGCCGTAACAGCAGCCATCATATTCAGCTGGCTCTATTCCCACGGCATATCGCCTGTATGGACCGCCGTGGCCATCATCTGTTTCAGGGGACTCTTCAGGTTCCTCTACCGTGTAGCCTGTTTTCTCGTGGCACTGGCCATCATTCTGTGCATACTGAGTTTTCTGGTCTTCTGAAATCTGACGATATGGAACATGCACGGAATTTATCGTTGCAGCATAAGGGAGCTGTCCGGGAGCGGGCGGCTCTTTCTGTATCCGTCACAGCCGGAAATGACACGGGAAGAAAAGGGAATGGACTAAAAACACAGACATTGGCAAACCGAGAACTACAGGGCAAAGTTGGCAAACGCTTCTTGTCGGACGGCAAGGTCAGGCCGCAAGCGGTTTCGGAAAAAATCATCCTCGCTGCGCTCCGGTATTTTTCCCGAAAACCCTGCCTTTCCGGAAGCATTTGCCGTTGGGCCCTTGTAGTTCAACGGGCTGCCAAAGCCCGGGTATTCACAGTTAAAAATTAAAGAATATGCAACAAGCGATCATCACAAGACAGTCACTAGCCCCGATAGGGATGCCCGTGACAAGAAGACCGAAAGTACACGTCCCGCAACCGGCAATCAAGCTGCCACCGAGAGGGACCACCGGTCCGGTTCACATCTCAAAGCTGCTGAACCCCGTTCTGGAAATATGCAGGCATCCTGACAGGGACAGGCTGCTGGCAGAATTTTTCAGCGAATATTGAAATTTATCGTCTAATCATTTAATATCTGAAACTATGTTTTTTACAGCAATCCACCAGATGATGACGGAAAGCGTGGACCTCACGATCGTCATCCGTAAAGCGAACGGACAACTGACCGTTTCCACATTGCCCAAATCGAACGGACTCAAGGACGAGGCCCAGAACCACATCGTGCCGCTGACAGTTACGGGCACACCGCAGGAACTTGACACAGGATTCCTGCAGGCAGTCACAAGACCGATACAGAAAGCCTGCGGGCTGATCTCCAACATGGCACAGTTCGAGGCTCAGGCGGACAAAGCCGCCGCAAGCAGCAAGGCCGCCAAGGATGCCAAATCCAAGGAAACGAAGGAGGAGCGCGAGAAACGGGAAAAGTACGAGAAACTGATGAAGAAGGCGGAAGAACTGACTGCCGCCAGAAACCACCGGGAAGCCGTCAGCGTGCTTACACAGGCGAAAGCACACGCGAATGCCGCCCAGCTGAAGGAAATCGAGGAGAAGATAAAGGCGGCGACTGCCGAAATGAACAAGGGCAGCCTTTTCGACCTGATGGAGCAGGAAGCACAGCCGGAACAGCCGGCATATACACAGACACCGCAGACACAACATCCGCAACAGCCGGCACCGCAGCAGCCTGTATATACACAGTCTCCGCAGCCTCCGATGCCGGGACAGGGACAGACAGCGGCACAAAGACCGCCACAACCGGCATACACACAGCCTCCGATGCCGGGACAGGCTCAGCCCGCACCGCAGAGACCGCAACAGGCATACACGCAGCATCCGCAGCAACCGGGAATATGGCCGCCGCAACAACAGCCGCCACAGCCGCAGGCAAAACCGCAGATACAGCCGCACGCGCAATACGTGCAGCGGACAGGCGGACAGCAGCCTCCCCAACCTCAATACCCGCCGCAGCCTGAAATGCAGGACTGGCAGGAAGAGAGGCTCATGCGGGAGGACGAACAGCAGCAACCGTACCTCTCCGACCAGGAGTACCCCGCATACAGTGAGAAGGACTATGAGGAATACGTTGATTTCCCACAGTCCATGCTGGAACCCAAGTATTCATCTTATCAGACAGTTTAAGCCATGGCACTCGAAATTAAAGGAATGACACGTTCATTCAGATTCAAGAAAGGAACAGAGTATATAACCCTTCTGGACCCGGATCCGAACATCTCGCCGGACATGGTCATGGGCTACTATTCCAACATGTACCCGGAACTGACGACGGCCACCGTTCACGGACCGGTCATCAGGGAGGATATGGCGGAATATGAGTTCAAGACAACTATCGGAACGAAAGGATAAAGGATATGGCAAAGGACAACAGAAAAAAGAAGGAATCATGCAGACTATTGAGCGAATCCCAGATGGAACAGCTTGCAAGGTACATCATACAAGGAACCGGACAAGCCTACCGTTACGGAACAGAAAAGAGAAAAAGGATTGCGGCGCCCAGCGGTGCCGTAATCATTTTTTAAGTACGGCTTTCTCCAATATCGTACCCGGTTTTCTCATAAAGGACTACGATGGGGAGCCGTTCAATATACTGACGGATGAAAACTACGGATTCCTGCTCGCCTCATACCGGAAATATGCGGAACTCATGGGAGTAAAAGCCCATCATGTCCCCGGAAGGAATATCGGGGAAAGCATCAACCAGCTGGTATATGACATGGAAACCCTGCTCAAGGACAATGTGGGTGTCAACATAGAACAAAATCAGCAACACCTGTATTTCAACTTGTGGAAATACCACCAATGGGGAGAATATACGCTATACTATTTCCCCGTAAAATTCGTGGAAGAACTGAACCCGGTCTTGAAACGAATCTCAATATCGTTCATCTGCGATATGGCTAATGCCAATGGAATCGCCACGATACTGGACGGTGAGGAAACGGACATGGTACTCGACTGGCTTGAAACGGCGGAATGGGACGAACCTGAAGCCGACACACGGAACAGGCTCGCCACAATCCGTTCATACAGGAAAGGGAAAGTCCGCAGGTTGCTGGAACGGGTGGAAAAGACATCCTATTACAAGAATCTGCCCGCCGCCATACGGAAATATTCCCCGAAGGACAAATGGGAAACAACCCTGCTGGAACTGATGACAGAGGGGGAGCAGTTCCTCTTTCCGAAAAAACCGATCATGCGCTACTGCTATGACCCGTACTTCGAGGAGGAGCCGGATTACTGGCCGATGGGGCTTGACAGGCAGATACGGATAGCTTATGATATCTATGATATTGTAACGGAAGGCCTTGAAAACCAATACAATTCAGAGAGACAGGAAACCTATGACCTGATTCCCGTCACCACAATGAAAATATCACCGGAAACGGACAGCCTGTTCAGAATGGAAGACGATTATCCCGAACGTTTTTTCAGATGGGCGGACAAATTCATAAACCATATATCGAATAAAGAAGATGGAAAAGAATGAACTTACGAATACGATACATACCACCCTTTGCCCCCGTGCGGTACTGATAGCTTACACCTATGCCCAGGACAAAAAGTATTTCCTGGAACAGCGGAGCATTGACGCGAAGGGAAGAATGGGTGAAGGACGCCCTGTAACTGTGGAATTCATGAATGAACTGGTACGCAACTACTCGGAAACTTACAGCGGAACGCCGTATGGCAGACTACCGTCCAATCTGCTGTATGCGGACACACGCAAGGGAAGCGAGAAATACATCTGGTACAATCCTCCAAGGAAACGGATGATGTATTTCGTGGAAAATCTCGGAATCGAGAATGCGCAATACAACCTGCCTGGCATAATCTATCAGGCCAAAGAAACACAGTTGGATGTTTATGCCTATAAGGACAACCTGCCTGACATGGAGACGGCACTCTATGCGGCGCCTCTGTTCAACGTGACAGGCTCAAGCGTGTGTATCGGATCGGCAAGAATAGAGAAACCCCGGGACCTGACCTATGCGAACCTGCTCGAATACTGGGAAAAGAAATTCTGGCTGACGGAATTCACCCACCTGGGAGGAAACGGGAACCCGACAAGGTCAAACCTCGTGCTGGTGACAAAGGCGGCACGGGACAGGGATTTCAACCTCGACGAACTGAAACCGTTGAACAATATGAAACTTAAAGATATACTGAAATGAAAAGGGTACATTACATCGACAACTATCTCATAAACCCGCAGCATCCGGTGACGGTAAACCTCATCGGAGCGGGAGGAACAGGCTCGCAGGTGCTTACCTGTCTGGCAAGGCTCGACACGGCACTCAGGGAACTCGGACATCCCGGACTGTTCATAACCGTGTATGATTCCGACATCGTGACGGAAGCCAACATCGGGCGGCAGCTCTTCAGTCCATCGGACATCGGACTGAACAAGGCGCAGTGTCTCGTCACACGCATGAACAACTTCTTCGGCAACGACTGGAAGGCAGTACCGGACATCTATCCGGCAATCATGAAGGACACCAGACGGGAAAACCTGGCCAACATCACAATCACCTGTACGGACAACATCAAGTCCCGTCTTGACCTGTGGAACATATTGAAAGCCGTGCCTATATCAGAATACAGAAGCCACGAAACGCCCCTGTACTGGATGGACTTCGGGAATACGCAGGACACGGGACAAGTCATCCTCGGAACCGTACCGAAGAAAATCAAACAACCGGAGTCCAAACTGTACAAGACAGTCGAATCGCTGAAGGTAATCACCCGCTATGTGAAATATGAGAAGGTTAAGGAAAAAGACTCCGGACCGAGCTGTTCGCTGGCGGAGGCTCTGGAGAAGCAGGACCTGTTCATCAACTCCACGCTGGCACAACTTGGCTGTAACATTCTGTGGAAGATGTTCCGTAATGGCATGATTGAACATCACGGACTGTACTTGAACCTTTCCACCATGAAAATGAATCCGATAACTGTATAATATAAAAGCGTTTCCATATGATTAAAAGATAAAAAGAACTTGGAAAATAATCCTGAAAACTGATATTTTCCGTAACTTTGCAAACAGAAATCATTAAGCATAATATAAAAATGGAACCATCATTATACAGCTATTCACTTATTTTTGCGCTGCCGTTGATGTTATTCTTCGGCGTTTACTTACCCTAAAATCCGCAAGCAATCTCAATGGCAATCTCAATTGCAGTAAAGAGCTTGAACACTATGCATCATGATAGTATGAGCGTGAATTTTGTCCGATTTGTGCATACCTTCCCCTTACCCCACAATGCGACTTGAGGCAATACGCAGATTAAAACCATAAGGAACGGACTTTATCCGAATCCAGTTTTGAAAGGTCTTGCATAAGCCCGGTTTTCAGTATAGATATTCAGCACGTATTGCCTTGCTGTCATGATCCACTTGGCAGGTACGGAGATGAAGCTGAAGACAAAAGCCTTTATGCGACTCGTTTCCTTGAGCCCGAAAGCCTTGGTGTCAAGCTTGCTAATGATGGTCTTATAGAAATTGTGTATCAATGCCGTAAGCAGAAGGAATACGGTGTTCTCTGACATGAACGACTTGGGGAGCCTGTTCCAGCCGAATCCGTTGTTCATATCATCGAATATACGCTCTTTGCCCCCACGCTTGTTGTAAAATTCGACGATGTCTCTTGTTGATGAGTCATAATCGTTGGTAAGAATGCATCTGTAGGTGTATTCACCTTCCCACAAGTCAAGCTCTCCATCCATGCGCTTTTGTCTCTGAATGACAAGACGATAGCACTTGCCTTCCCATTTCTCAACAAGAATGGAATTGAGTTCAAACTGGATGCCGTTGATTTCCTCCGTCTTCCATCCCCTCAGTGAAAACAAGTCATCGTAGAGCGAACTGCATCTGTTGGCGCGGATGTAGAAGTGCGTGCAATGCTTCTCTATCTCACTGACAATTTCCTTCGAGCACGAACCACAGTCGGCTCTGAAGCGATTCACACGGATGCTGTTGGCTTCCAGTAGGGCAAAGAATCTCTTGTGGGTCTCAGCCTGATAAAAGCGCACATTTGTGTTGCCATCGCTGTTCTCGACATAGACAATCATGTCACCGATGACATATACGCCAGGTCTGTAGCCGAGGAACTTCTTGTATGTCGGTTTTGCATCATACTTCTCTGTTTCAAGGAACTGATGGTCGAAATCAACATCGTAGGTTTCCACCTCATTCAGTTCACCAGTGGAAACCAAGGCTTTTATAAGCAAGGCGTTGAGCTTGTCTGCCGTATTGAAATCATAGGTCTTGCCCTTATCGGAAGTATATGAGATGTTTTCCTGTGTCAGTTCCTTGATGGCTCTGAGGATGGTATCAGAGCTGC
>OHAJ01000048.1_pt1 | contig 66443 bp, 49 predicted proteins | sample 1577101 | NCBI WGS metagenome assembly OHAJ01 (sample SAMEA3541531, study PRJEB24748) | human gut metagenome | biome: human gut; feature: human-associated habitat; material: faeces | place: China | collected 2012
CATCGGCAGCTCGGTCTGCCAGCCGTCCACCAGCTTCTGGCGGAAGATGCCGTATTCATACAGCAGGGAATAGCCCACGGCGGGGATGGATGAGGTGGCGAGGGCATGCAGAAGCTCCCAAGGCTGAAGAGGCAAACGCTGAGGAAAAGACTGCAGAGTAATTCCTACGGTCAGCTAAATAATAAAGGTCCCGCATCAGACGATGCGGGACCTTTATTATTTAGCGTATGATTCGGGCGGTTTTCAGAGAATCGGCGAGACAAGCCGGATGATGGATTCCATGGACCGTTGCAGGCGCGGACGTGTATGCCAGGACGCATATGTCAGTTTGGTGCAGTGTCCCATATCGGCAAAAAATATCTCCCGCATACGGCTGTTGATTTCCTTGTCATAGATGAAAAGATTGCATTCGAAATTGTTTTCGAAGCTCCGGAAATCGAAATTGGTGGAGCCGGCCGTTACGATATTGTCATCAATTATCATGGCTTTGGCATGAAGCATTCCGGGATTGTAGAGATAGACTTTTATACCGGCCTTGAGACATTGTGTGACATAAGAGAATGATGCGTATTGAAGCATTCTGGAGTCACTGCGTCTCGGAATCATTATGCGTACGTCTATTTTAGACAGCGCAGCGGCCTCTAAGGCGTGTCTGAGGGCATCCGTGGGCAGAAAGTAAGGGGTTTGTATGTAAATGCTTCTTGTGGCCGAGGAAATGGCTTTAAGGAAGCACAGAGCCAGATTGTCCCACTGAGACAACGGGCCGGAGGTCACAAGCTGCATTCCGACAGTATTGGAAAAATTTACCGGAGGTGTTTTCGGATACCTCATGGGATGCTTCTGATTGCGGAAATTCCAGTCAACTACATAAGAAAACAATAATGACTCCACTATGTCTCCCTCGACGCGGAAATGCGTGTCGCGCCATCCCCAGCCCTTTGACACGCTTTTTACGTAGCGGTCGGCAATGTTCATGCCTCCTATATAGCCTATCCGTTCGTCGATTATGACTATCTTGCGGTGGTTACGCCAATTTACACGATTGGCGAACTGAGGGAACGTCACCTTGAAAAACGGGTGGGTTTCGACCCCTGCATCGTTCATCATTTTAAAGAATCTGTTGCGGACCGAGAAACTTCCCACGTGGTCATATATGACCTTGACATCGACTCCCTCCCTGGCCTTCCGCATGAGGATCTGGGCTATCTCATGGCCGAGAGTGTCGTCGAGAAATATATAATACTGAACATAGATGGATCTTTTTGCGTCATTGAGATCCTTCTTCAGAGCCGTGAACTTATCTTCACCGTTGGTGAAGATTTCCATCCGGTTATTGATCGTGTAGAACGATGAAGATAGATTTCGGGCGAGTTTGATCAGATTCCGGTCGGAGCGAGATAAGTTCTGAGAGTCGAGATTGACATGCCGGGGGGCCATCGAAGTGATGATCTTGCGCTTGTTCATGCGCGAGATCATGTGTTGCCCGCGGAGGCTCCGGCCGAAGAATATATAGAATATAAGTCCTACGACAGGCAGGAATATGAGGGCTATGACCCATGACAGAGAACGTATAGGATTACGGTTCTCTTTTAATACGACCACTATGCAGCTCGCGATGGTTATGACGTATACTATGAATATGACCAGATTGATCCACCAGTTGAATGCATCCATAAGCCCGATTATGAGATATGTTATTTGTCCGGGTGTTGCCTGAGATATTCCGCAGCGGTAAGTTCAAGTTCGGAATACCAATCTTTTCCGAATCGGGCAATCAGAGGACCTTTCAGGAACTGATATGCGCGCACGCCGAGTCTGCGGCCGAGAGTCTCGGCCGGACGGCATATTTTCCAGCGGTGCATGTTGACTGCGGTGAAGCCGTCATATTCCTTAAGCCGGACAGGATAGAGCCGACAGGATATGGGTTTCACATCGGGAATACGGCCTTCGCGGAAAGCCTTTTCAAGCGCGCACAGGCATTTCCCTCCTGCCGCGTAGCAGGTGTAGACACAATCGCGGCCGTCTACGATCTGAGTCACCAGATCGCCGTCGGGATCAGTATATGACGCTCCTTCATTGCGTATTTCTTCCAACGCACGTGGCAAAAGGTCATTTTCAACTTCCGGAAGAATCTGTTCGATCTTTTCCGCTTCTCCCGGAGCGAGCGGGGCTCCCGCGTCTCCTTCGATACAGCATGCACCAAGACATGCGTCAAGGTCGCATACGAAGTATTTCTCGATAAGATCAAGTGATACCAAGGTATGTTGAATCTGTAACATATAGCACTGAATAACGGTTAAAAATCAAGATCAGACGGTTATGTGTCAAAAACGGGCACTCGTAAGAGTGGTGAATGAGACAAGTCTGTCGGCCCGGGCGCCTGGTGTGCGCAGCCATACGGCTATGCCATATTCATTTTCGGTCTCGTATTTGTTGCCCTCTATCGGAGCGGATACGGGTGTCCCGTTCCTGTTTCTGGGTTTTACTACATACTGATAGTTATAAGCACCTTGTTTGACAGGTATCTCCGCCGTATATATCCCCCGTGACCGGTCATAGACCATACGGTTGTGATCATCGTATGTATTGTGAATGAATTCACCATCTACGTAAACGTCCGCGTCTGTGAACTCAGGAGACTCAAGCATGAAATGTACCGTTATGTAATCCGCACCCGTATCCGAATCTGTCGCATTGTATTCATGCACAAGAAAACGTCCATGCTGTGTACGGTCATAACTGTATTGCGCCTCTGCACGGGGATAATCGGGTTTGAGCCATACATGGTAGTTTGTACCCATATATCTCAGGGAATCGACATGCATGCCTGGAAAACTGTTGCTGACCGATTCGAAACGGCGATATTCGTTGGAAGCAGGAAAAATAAGATCCGGCATATGTTCGTAGACTACGCGGCTTCCCTCTACACGAAGCGGGGAGCGGAGAAACCGGGAGGTGCCGGTATTCATATTTTGTGTCACCTCGACAAGCAGATCCTGATATGGATTCAGAACTTCGGATCCTTCACAGTCGAGATATACGGACAACTGTTGCCATTCGCTGTTGAATCCTTTGTCGGTCCGTGAAGTGACGGAACCATCGGTTTGGATCGCGTTTTCAGAGACCTGAAATCGGGTCTGTACCAATGTCTCGTCGGGAGAATCGGGATCATACACCTGAAGAAGATAATTGCCGGAATGGAGAATCCGCATGTCATCGTTCGGAAGTGTTATCATGTAATTGACATAATGCACGAACGTCGATGACGAGAATGCGTAGTCTTCTATTTTTATGGAATTGAATCCGGATATATATTCCGATTCGACCAGCCTTGACGGCTGCCAGTCCGAATTGCAATGTATCAGCCGATATTCCAGATAACTGTTGTCTTCCGCTATTTCATCGAAGGTGATGATAATCCGGTCATTGGTTCCCATGCGTATTACGGGAGGAGACATGAAATTGTCTTCGACGGTTGTCTTCAGAGTCTTGAAACGCTGACTGAATATACGTGTCGAAGTGTCTGTGGCGGCGCTTATGGAAAAAATTCCCCAGAGGAGAGCCGCAGTTATAAGTAAATGTCTTACCATAGGATCGGTGTCTTGCCGTGAGCCACAAGATACTCGTTTGCACGTGAGAAATGATGGTTGCCGAAGAATCCCCGGTGGGCGGAAAGTGGAGAGGGGTGGGGAGAGGCGAGTACAAGATGGCGGTTGCGGTCTATGAATTCTCCTTTGCGTATGGCGTCTGATCCCCATAAGATAAATACCAGATTGTCGCGCTGTTCGGCAAGAGCGTGCACGGCCGCGTCCGTAAGTTTTTCCCATCCCAGGCCAGAGTGTGATTTAGGCTGATGTTCACGTACGGTAAGTGAAGAGTTAAGCAGAAGCACCCCTTGACGTGCCCAGCGTGACAGATCTCCGTCAGCCGGAATCGGAGCGCCCGTGTCGTCATGGACTTCTTTGAATATATTGCGTAGCGAAGGAGGCATCTCGATTCCGGGATTGACGGAAAAACAAAGTCCGTTGGCCTGACCCGGTCCGTGATAGGGATCCTGACCTATGATGACAACTTTGGTCTCGAGAAAGGGAGATGCGTCGAAAGCCGCGAAAATAGATGCCGCCGGAGGATAGACCCTTATTCTCGGGTCAGCATATTCGGCGCGTATGCGGTCCGTAAGCGCCTTGAAATATGGTTGCTCAAACTCGCCTGCAAGTGCCTGGCGCCATTGAGGATCAATTCGGACATTCATATGTTAAAAGAAATGAATTTCAAAAATTTTCCTCAAAGATAGTGATAAAAATCGAAAAAAACATTAACTTTGCACTCTAAACAAGCCGAATGTGCAATTACGGTGTGTCGGAAGCAGGATATACCCGTACGATTACCTTTCGGATGGCATGAAATGTTCCCATAGTTCAATGGATAGAATATCGGATTCCGGTTCCGACGATTGGGGTTCGACTCCCCATGGGAATACAAAGAAAATCTCCGCGATCATTTGCCCAAGCATTGATCGCGGAGATTTTCTTATATTGTTTACTGTTATTTCCGGGCCAGTATCAGGGCGGAATATGGCCGGAGTGTAATTTTTCCACCTTGTGTCACACCCAGATCACCTGCAGGCGAGATTTTTCCGTCCTGCGCGACGATCATCCATTCACCTTTCTTGATATCTACGGTCTGGGGATTGGACGCGCCGTTGAAGATGACCTTGATCTCTTTCCATTCGTCGCCGTTTGCGTTGTTGAGAAGCGAATAGGATATGAGATTGGGAGTTTTGGACGAGTCTATCTTGTCGAACTTAAGATTTTTCGCTATTTCGGACGCCGTTGTCATGCGGAATGCAGGATGGGCCTTGCGCAGGGCGATCAGTCCTTTATAATAGTCGAACTGATCGCGGTAGCGGGCCTTGTTGCTCCAGTCTATCGCATTGATGGAATCCGGACTTTTATAGGAATTATGCACGCCTTTCTTGTCACGGAACACTTCTTCTCCGGCAAACATGAACGGTGTGCCCTGTGACGTGAATACGATTGTCTGCGCGAGTTTTGCCGCCGCGAGCATGTTCTCCTCAGGTTCCCCGGCCATGGATTTGTGAAGTTTGTCAGTGAGACAGAGGTCGTCGTGGCAGGATACATAATTGACGATCATTTCAGGAGATTTCGCATAGGGAAATTTGGAATTGTTGCCCTTTTTGTAGTTTACCTGAGGATGGTCCGTAGCTGCCACAATACCTATTTTCACTGTCTCTTCCAGTCCTGGCTTGCCTGTGGCAAAGCCGCGGTCGGCCGCATCGGTATAATGTCCTTTGACTGCATCGCGTATGTCATCGGAGAAAACGGCTATGTCGGTCATTTTGCTCACATTCTCTTTAAGGGCACGGCGTTCAGTCTGCAGTGGAGAGTCTCCTGCTGTCCAGCCTTCGCCATATACGAATATCGAAGGGTTTATTTTCTTGAGTTCCGCAGCGACCTGATTCATTGTCTCCGTGTCGTGGATTGCCATAAGATCGAAGCGGAATCCGTCTATATGATATTCATCCGCCCAATATTTTGTAGAATTTATGATATAGTCGCGCATCTGCTGCAGATCGGATGCGGTCTCGTTGCCGCATCCCGAGGCATCCGAATAGCGGCCGTCATTCCAATGACGGTGATAATATCCCGGTGCGGTCAGCTCGAAGTTGGAATTGTCGTTGTCGGCGGTATGGTTATACACCACGTCCATTATCACACCGATTCCCGCGTCATGCAGAGCCTTTATCATCTCTTTCATCTCGCGCACCCGGACAGCCGGATCAGAAGGATTGGTGGAATAACTTCCCTCGGGGGCATTGTAGTTCAGCGGATCGTATCCCCAGTTGTAAGTGTTGCTCTGAAGATTCGTCTCGTCTACTGAATTGTAGTCATACGAAGGAAGAATATGCACGTGGGTCACTCCGAGTTCCTTCAGGTGATCTATACCGGTCTTCATTCCTTCAGGCGAAACGGTTCCCGGTTCTGTAAGCGCGAGAAACTTGCCTTTGTTGGCTATTCCTGAAGAAGGATGCATTGACATGTCGCGGTGATGCATTTCATAGACTATGACATCCGAGAAATTCTTTACTTCCGGACCTTTGTCGGAAGACCATCCGGCAGGATCTGTCCTGTCAAAGTCGATGACGGCCGCGCGGTTCCCGTTTACTCCTACCGCCTTGGCCCATACGCCGGGTGTCTCGTTGAGCCATTTGTCTCCGGTGTTGATCTGAAACGTATAGAATTTGCCGTACAGTTTTTCCGGCACTGTGACCGCCCATGTGCCTGTGGCCGCATCGAATTTCATGGGAAGCGTCTTATAAGCCTTTCCTGTGTGTCCGTTGTCATAAAGATTGACACGTGCCTCTTTGGCTTTCGGACTCCACAGACGGAAATGTGTACCTGAATTGTCGACAGTCAGTTCAAGATCGGAACCGTTGTAGGTTGGCCATTCGATGAACCGGGCGTCATATGTGCTGTTGGTCTGTGCGGTTCCCGTGAATGTGAGACCGCCTGCAAACAGAATCGCCGCCATTATTGATGATACTCTTGAATTTAACATGTATTGATTTGAGTTTAAAAGATTTGATATTCTTGATATGATATGTTGTCCGGTATGTGTACCCAAAGTTAAAATGAAAGACTTCAATGAAAGTTCATATTTTGCGTAACACTCGCGGCACGAGATCACGTTCTGTATTCTGGAAGCGTACGCGGTAGGATCGTGCGGCCGGATCAAAACTGACGATGACGCCGGTGCCGAATATTTTGTGTTCTACTGCGGTGCCCGGCGACATTGGAGATTCATCTCCCTCCCCGAGTTCCGAGTTCAGCATGTTGACCATATTGCGTGTTCCTTCAAAGAGAGCGGGATCGGGTTTCCCCTCTATTGTCAGCAGAACTTCTGGGATTTCGGAAATAAAACGCGATGGATATCTGAGTGCGCCGTTATCGTTCATATATCCTTCTGATTCCGACAGATAGAGCATTTTTTGCGCACGTGTCACTGCTACATACATCAGCCGGCGTTCCTCCTCTTCGCCATCTTTGCGCCGTTCGCGTATGGAGCGGTGGTTGGGAAATACGCCTTCTGTCAGTCCGGTTATGAATACTGTGGGAAATTCTAGTCCTTTCGACTGATGGATAGTCATCAGTCGTACCTTGTCTTTGTCATTGGCTGCATCGACATTGGTGTATAGAGCTATCTCCTGGAGATAAGCGTCAAGCAGTCTGTCGTCATCTTCATCGTGCGACAGTTCATATTCTTTCATTGAGTTGATCAGTTCGGCTATGTTCTCAAGTCTGTCCTCTCGCTCATCCATACGGTAAAGATCCGCGAGACGGCTGTCCACGAGGAGTTTGTCGGTGAGCTCCGATACAGGGATCTGTGTCGACAGCGTCCGCAGTGTGTCTATCAGGCTGATGAACTCCCTGAACTGAGGTCGGTTGAATTTCGGAGTGTCTACTGCAGAACGAAGCATTGTCATCAGCGATACTTTATGCTGTTCCGCCATTGTACGCAGGTTGGCAAGGGACGCGTTTCCGAATTTTCTTGCAGGGAGATTGATTATCCGGGAGAAAGCCATGTCATCATTGTCGGATGCTATCAGACGCAGATAACTCGTCACGTCTTTTATCTCCTTACGTTCAAAAAATCTGACTCCTCCCCATACGCTATAATTTATCTTGCGTTTCAGAAGCACCTGTTCGAGTCCTCTCGAAAGGAAAGAACTGCGGTAAAGTATCGCGAAATCACGTGCCGATTCTCCGTTTTTAAGTCCTTTCTCGATAGTGTCGGCTATGAATTCGGCTTCTTCACGTTCGGAAGCGGCATGACGGTATGCCGGACGGCGTTCATTGAGCCGCATGGTGTATAGTTCCTTTGGAACGCGATTACGATTGTTGGATATGATGCTGTTCGCAATCTCAAGGATGTCGGGTGTGGAACGATAGTTCTCGTTCAGAATCACATCGGTCGCGGCTTTGAAATCGATGAATATCTTCGGATTCGCTCCTCTCCATTCGTATATCGCCTGATCCGGATCTCCTACTACGAACAGATTCCCATGTCCTGAGGCAAGTATATTAAGAAGTTTCCAGTCGTCCGACGAGCAGTCCTGCACTTCGTCCACCATGATATAGTTGAGCTTATCTGTCCAGTAGCGGCGCGCGTCCTCGAAATGATTGAGTATATAGATGGTAAAATATATCAGATCGTCATAGTCGAGAGCGTAATGTTTCAGCTGAAGACGTATGTATCTCACGAGTTCGTCCGGACATTCGGGAGAACTTGCCGGCAGAAGATGGCGCTGTATGTAAGCGTCGATATTGTAGCCTTTGAGAGCGGAGACTTTGGTGAGAAACCGTTCTGCGGTAAGTTTGCGGCGGTCCACCCCGAATTCCTCCATTGCCTGTTTTGCGAGAGACTTGGCGTCTTCCTCGTCTAATACCGTGAAATTTTTAGGATAGCCGATACGGTATATCTCGCGTCGCAGGAATTTTACACAGAAACTGTGGATCGTGCATATGAAGTCATTGACGCTTCCTCTGTCCACCATGCGCGCTATGCGGCTTTTCATCTCCTGGGCGGCTTTGTTGGTGAATGTCAGACAAAGTATGTTGCCCGGCGATATCCCGAGTTCGTTGACAAGAAAAGCATACCTGTGGGCTAGGACTCTTGTCTTACCCGATCCCGCACCGGCTACGACACGCACTCGGCCTTCTGTGGCCTTCACGGCCTCGGACTGCCGTATGTTAAGTGTAATATTGTTTTTATTTGCACTTCCCTGCACCATATGCGCTGTGTCAGATTGTCTTTGGGGCCGGTTTTACAGGTACCCTGAGATAATATCGGGAGCCGTTTTTGTATTCTTTGTCAGGAATGATCTCACTGTTGAGAAGAAGCCAGATGAGCCGGCATATGAAGAACCCGCTTCCTTTTCGGTGCAATATTCGTCGGACGGTGATGAAATTGTTGAATATCTGAGGATCTTCCGGACTTGCACCGTTTACTCCGATAGTGGTAATTATAAAGTCAACATAATTTTCAGAAGTCTTCCGGCATGATAATTCAATTGTCGAGTCCGGTATGCAATGTATGGCTGTGTCGAAGATATGGTTTATCAGGATAGACAGACATTCCGGATCGGTGGTGATTTTGAAATCATCGTCAAGATATTCCACAGAAATTCCATTATCCGGATAATCACCTTCGTGAGCGAGAACCTCGACTCTTCGCAACAGCGAGTCTACAGATGTCTCTTGGATATATTTCATCAGGTCGGAATGTCCGCTGGCTGCTATGAAGAGCAGATCGTTGACAATGCTTTTGGTCATGAACAGCGACACCATATCCCATTTGATTCCCTTTTTACGCATGCGCTCTCTCCAACCGTCTATATTTAATTCCGGTGCGAGATAGCCAGGCATTTCAGCATAATCATAATATAGGGATTGTCTGAGCCTTTCACGTTCCATATGTATGCTGTCGACAACTTCTCCCATACGGCTGGCGTTCCTTTTGAATTTTCCCCAATAATGTAAAAAGAGAACAAGAATTATAAAAAGAATTACGAACAATACAGCTACAAACGTCATCAGACGCCGTGCTGACAATATCTCCTCGTTTTTGTTGGTGAGCTCGAGTTCGGCATTTCTTGTCTTGAGATCCTGCACGTCATATTTTATCTGGAGTTCCCTGTAGCGTTCGGATGCTTTGAGCCTGTTGAGCTCCTCGAGAATTGTGGAATACTCCTCAAGAGCTTTTACTCTGGTCTCGTCATCGCCGATTTTTTCTGCCACGCTGACAGTGTGTTCAAGTACGAGTTTCCGTAATGGCAAAGAAAGGTCTTTCTCAAGCAATTGTTTAAGATACGGTAAGGCGGCGTTATAATCGCCCGAGGCCGTATAATAATATGCATAGAACCGTGGATGTGTATCCATGTCATTACGTACGTCATGACTTTTCGCACGTAGATTCATGCATTTGTCGTATAGTGTCTTAAGCTCTCCGGGTCTGAGGGCCTCATAATTACGGATCATTCTCCTGTAGCATACATAACGGCTGATATCGAAATTTCTGTAGATTCTGCCATTGGAGTGATATTTATTCTCGAGCCCGTCTATGATTTGTAGAAGTTTACGGTCAGCTTCAACGGATTTCTCGGCCTCTCCCGCATCGGCATATACATTCGCGGCTTCCGCATATACAATATTAGGAATTGCATAAAGCTTGAAATGAGAGGATGTCGCCAACATTATAAGGCGGTCGAGGTATTCCTTTAGCATATCGCCCGAAGCGTCATTGCGGAGAAATTCCACAAGTGTGAAAAGGTCAAGAAGTCTCTGTGTCGGGCTTTTGGTTTTCCCTTTATCTTCTTCTGCAAGTATGCGTATTATTTCCTTTTGCCTGTCGGTCTCGGACTTGTTGCTGGAAGAATAACTCAGCCGTTTCATTCTCAGAAACAGATGTGTCTCTTTCTGCTCCTGCGATTCCGGAATCAGGGAAACCTCTTTTTCTATTTCGGCAAGGCTTCTGTCATCTCTGAAGCAGGCTGTAAGCTGGCGGCATATGTCAAGACGGGTGGAGTTGTCTCCTATGCGTTTCGCAATATCATATATCTGGCGTCCTATGGCAACTTCCTGATTTCTCGGCACCACATCGAATATATCATATAAAATCTTTATGGAGTCCCGTGGCGTCTTGGCATTGGCGAGACTGATCCGGAGTTTAGAGGAGGTATCACGCTGGTAGTCAGTTTGTGCTTTGGCCGATATCGCGAGTTGTAATAAGATGGTTATTGTAAAAGTCAGAAATAATTTTTTCATTATGTGAGAAGTATTTCATGATTTCAGGTGATTTCAAAGTCTTCTTGTTTTGAAAAAGTTTCATGACTTTGTCTGCGGTAACCTGACAAACAAAGTTAACCTTTTTTGTTGAATTACGCAAAGGAAAGTCAAAAAAACGACAATTCTTGATAATAATATACTTGGCACATGGCATATACGTTATTTTAATAAGCAAATTATCAATAAGTTTATGTTCCGATATATACACATGTTGCGGCATTGTGCCTGTTTGGTGTTTCTTATGTCAATTCTGCCGGTATACGGCGAGGACAAGGAAGATCCTTATATTCCTTCTGTCCTTGTCGTGGAGGACGATGGTGCTGTGGCTGAACTTGAACGGCAGGGAGTCATAATCTGGCATAGACGTGAGGACATGGTTCTTGCTCTCGTGCCGCGCGAGATATCTCTTAAACGCGCACGGGGAGTGAGACGTTCCGAGAAAGGACGGAAGGCTGTGCCTGCTCTCGATATAGCCAAGACATATTATGACGCGGATATGGTACTGTCTGGTGCCGGACTTCCGCAACCCTTTACAGGGAAAGGAGTTGTAGTGGGTTTCTGTGACACAGGATTTGATCCCAACCATGTCGCTTTTCTTGACAGTGAGGGCGTATCGCGCGTCAGGCGCCTTGTCTATTATGATGAGCCAAAAGGAATACGCAGGATTATGGATACTCCCGGTGAGATAGCTTCATGGACTACTGACAATACAGACATGTTTCACGGTACCCATGTCGCCAATATAATGGCGGGAGGATATAGAGGCAACGGATATTCGGGTATGGCGCCAGATGCTGAAATTGTGGCTACGACATCTCAATTGTATGATGCCGGCATATTGTCCGCATGCGAGGATATCGTTGATTATGCCCGTTCGGTCGGTAAGCCGGCCGTCATAAATCTGTCGTTGGGCAGTTATAACGGACCACATGACGGCTCATCTCTGTTCTGTCGTTATCTTGATCTGATAGGAGAGGAGGCTATTGTATGTATCGCCGCGGGCAATGAAGCGGATGATTCCCATTCATATCGCATTACTTTCGATGAGGAGAAGCCTTTGTGGCGCGGACGTATCCATTCGGCCGACGGCACCCAGTTCGGAATGTATGGAATGACTGATGCATGGAGTGAGGATTCACGGCCGCTGGAGGTGAAGATACTTGTATATGATCTGTCGTTTGGCAATGTCGTATATGAGTCGCAGGTCTTTGCCGGCGATTCCGGATATGAGGGTGTCATATCGTCTGTTTCCGATGATCTTCTTGCGCGTTATTTTGACGGGAATATCAGTGTGCGCGGCTATGTGAGTGATCTTAACGGACGCTGGGTGACGGAGATAGAATATGATTTCCGTTCGGAGGAGCCTGAACCCTCTTCCAAATGGCCGCGTGCCAGATATGAACTCGGCTTTGAGATAAGTGCGGATTCGGGAGTTCATGCGGATATCAACAGTGACGGTCAATATTCGTTGCTGAGAGTGTGGCCCGGATTTGATTACCCGGGCAATGATCTGTCTGTGAGTGATATTGCGACAGGAAGTAATGTGATCTGTGTCGGCATGTATAATAACCGACATGATGTGCCTGTCTGGAGCGGCGGCACACGCGATGTCGGAGCCCAACCGCTTGTTGTAAATGTCGGATCGGGCTATGGCACTCTGGTCGACGGTCGTATTCTTCCCCACACTGTTGCTCCCGGCGGATTTATAGTGTCGGCTTCCAATTCCTACTATAATGCCGCCCATCCGGAGCGCATGCCGATTGTCAATGCCAAAACTGAATCCGGAGGCAAGACATATTATTGGGATACGGATGCAGGCACATCGATGGCCACTCCGTTTGTGGCGGGGACAATAGCCACATGGGTACAGGCCGATCCATCTCTGACCGTGGCCCGCGCTCGCGATATAATCCTGAAAACCAACTTCAGGGATTATCCTGATCCTGAAAATCCCCGCAATGGCCAAGGATGGTTGCGTCCTTACGAGGGAATAAGACAGGTATTGGCCGAATCGGGCATTCCCTCAGGCAGGGTAGATGTGAATGCTCCGTCTGTCATATTCGCAGGAGAGTCTGCCGAGATATTCAATCCTGCCGGTGATGCCGTGATCGTCTTGGTCTATGGTACGGATGGGACTCCCGCTATGCTGCCTGTCGTTCTGACCGGAGTTACCGGCGGTATTGATCTCGGCGAACTTCCCAAAGGAGTCTATATAATCACCTTGATACGCGATAACAGTCCTGTGGCAACTCATAAGTTTATCCGTTGACAGCATGAAGCCACATTATTTTCATGATGTCACATTAGTTTGAGGCAATCCGGATGTCTTAGCTGAAAATCCGAGTATAATCTTGCAGTCTTCCGACGGAATTCTTCGGTTTGTTTTTCTGAAGCAAGAATAGGACGATGGTTCGCGCGTCTGACGATCGAGGAGCCTTCTTTAATAAATTCCAGCCCTTTGGCGTCAAGATACGTTTCCTTGAAAATTTCCCAGATATATTCTACAGCCATGTCCGAAGGATGCACCAGATCCGCGGCATAGAAACGGTAGTCGCGCAAATCGTCATTGACGATCTCGTAAGAAGGAAAATAATGACAGGATCCGGCTGTTGAACAGATTTCGTCAATGGCCAGCAGAAGTGTGGCTTTCGACAATTCGTTTTCATGCAGGCCGTCGCGTATGTGGCGCACCGGGCTGACAGTGAATATGATCTGTAGCCCGGGATATTTTATTTGTAGTTTCGTTATCAGCGATGACCATATTTCAGTGATTCCCCCGATACCGATTCTGCGACGTATAAACATTTCCGCAGGCTGCTTGTGGCAGTTGGCTACTACGAAATCCGGATATTCGGAAAGAAAGTAACAGTATGATGTTCCGAACGTGACGCACAGAGTCCGCCCTTTGTCGATCATTGATTCCAGTTCCCTTTTACGGTTTTTGAAAATATTGGTTGCTTCCGGTCCGCTTTTTGCCGAACCCGATGAATCGAACATCCAGGAATGGTAAATTCCTGATGTCTCAAAAAGCGTTTTCGAGAAAGCTTCATCTGCATTGTCTGTAAAAAGCAGGAGTTCCAAAGCTTTCGCTATCGACAACGGATTGAAAAGAACTCCGGCAGGGTTTCCGGCTTTCCACAGGCAGTCACGCATCCGGCTGCTGATTTCGTCAGCGAAACAAGACCCCAGTGTCACGAGGGGCAGGTGGGGATTAAGCGTGAGTTCTGACTTCCGGGGCTTGAATTCTGTTCTGAATTTCACTGTCTATTGTTTTTGTTTCAAAATTATAATAAAATCCGTTAACAGCCAAAATTTGGTGGTTTATAGAGATTGCGGAGTTAAAAAATAGAATTATCTTTGCATTATAAACCACCCGGGGAGTCGGGATGGTGCTCCCTCTTTTTACTGACTTATCAACCAACAATTTCTAAACATGAAAAAAATAGCGTCAATTATTTTAGGACTTCTGGCGGGAACGACAACCGCTTTTTGTGCCAAAGCTCCACGCAATGTCTCGAACATCGAGCCTCCTTTCTGGTGGGTAGGCATGGCCAATGACACCCTGCAGCTTATGCTTACGGGACCGGATATAGCTTCTGCCGATTTCACGGTGGATTATCCCGGCGTGAAGCTGGACCGTCAGGTTTCTCTCGATTCTAAAAATTACAAATTCATATATCTTACGATATCTCCTGATACAAAGCCGGGTAAGATAGATCTCCGTTATGTTGTAGATGGCAAGAAAGGATCGGTCCCATATGAGCTTAAGGCACGCGACCGGGCCGCGTCGGAATACAAGGGATTTGATGCCGGCGACGTACTCTATCTGCTTATGCCCGACCGTTTCGCCAAGGGCCTGGATGATAAGGATATCAATGTCAGGAATCTTGATTATCCCGTTATGGCTGATCGCGGGAATCCCAATGGACGTCATGGTGGTGACATGCGCGGCATCCGCAATCATCTCGACTATATTGATTCGCTCGGTGTCACAGCCATATGGGTATGTCCCGTGCTTGAGAATGATATGCCCGGAGGCAGCTATCACGGCTACGCCACCACCGACTATTACAATATAGATCCTCGTTTCGGTTCGAACAGCGAATGGAACAGCCTTATTTCCGATGCTCACAGCCGGGGACTTAAAGTGGTGATGGATATGATCTTCAATCATTCCGGTTCAAATCATCCCTGGATGAAAGACGCTCCTTCCAAAGACTGGTACAATCGTCCCGAGGGTGACGCGATGACCAATTACCGCCTCACGACCGTGCATGATCCTTATGTATCGGATTATGATCTTGAACATACGGTCGATGCATGGTTCGTGCCTTCCATGCCCGATCTTAACCAGCGTAATCCGCATCTGATGAAATATCTCACCCAGAATTCCATCTGGTGGATAGAATCGTCCAAGATAGACGGCATACGTATGGATACGTATCCCTATGCCGACATGAAAGGCATGTCGCAATGGGCGGCCGATGTGCTTCGCGAATATCCGGATTTCAACATCGTGGGAGAATGCTGGTATGCCAATGAGGCGGGATCCGCATTCTGGCAGAGCGGTAACAAACTCAATCCGATCGACACACATCTGCCGAGTGTCATGGATTTCTTTTATATTCTCAATGGCCGGAAGGCTTTTTCCGATGACACCACTCCATGGGGAGGTCTCAACGCGGTCTACGATCATCTTTCCAATGACTTTCTTTTCCCGGAGCCTCAGAAAATACTGACGTTTCTTGATAATCACGACACTGACCGTTTTCTTGCGGAAATGCCGGATTCTCTCGGCCGGTGGAAACAAGCCATGGCTTTTCTGCTCACTTCCCGTGGTATTCCCCAGATTTATTACGGCACCGAATTGCTGATGAACGGCTCGAAAGAGGGGAGTGACGGCTATGTGCGGCGTGACATGCCCGGCGGATTTCCCGGTGATGAGGTCAATGCCTTCTCTCGCGAAGGACGCAGCGATATCCAGAACGAGGCATGGGATTTCCTATCCAAAGTGTTGAACTGGCGCCGTGGCGATGCGCGTGAAGTGATGGCACGTGGTTCGCTTAAACATTTTATGCCGCAGAACGGGCTTTACGTATATCGTCGTAAGTTGGGAGACAAGGAAGTTACTATCATGATGAACGGCCGCGATGAACCGCTGACGGTGACCATGGAGCGTACGCTTGAAATTTTGCCTTATGGCACTGTTCTGCGCAACATACTGACTGATTCGGATGTTACAATTTCAGAGAAGATGACATTCGCTCCGCGAGAGGTCATGATTCTCCAGAATTGGTGACTTCCGGATTGCAATGACAAAAAAGAGATGTGACATATTCCGCGGCACAGGCCGCATGATAGGCAATAAGGCCCGGGCCGCGCGGGTGGGATATCTGAAATGGCAGAACTCCCACTTGCCCGAAAGCGTGGAGCTCATACTTATAGCTTTGTTGCTTGGAGTGTTCACAGGAATGGCTGCGGCCGCACTCAAGGGACTTGTCGGTCTTCTTAATGACTCTATTCTGGCGGGTGTCCGTATCGGAAAACCAAATGTGAGGTTTCTGATATGGCCGCTCGCCGGCATTTTGGTTACAGGTCTATATCAGCGTTATGTGGTCAGAGGAAACGTATCGAGAGGCACAAGGATTATACGCAGGGATCTTGACAACGGACATTATCATCTGAGTCCGTTTACTATATTCAATCCTATAGTGGGATGCTCGCTCACAATGGGTCTCGGAGCGACAGGCGGCACCGAGGGTCCGACGGCTTTGAGCGGAGCAGCCATAGGCAGCGTGATAGGCAGATGGTTCGGATTGTCAAGGGCGTGGCTGAGACTTCTGGTCGGAATCGGTGCCGGTGCGGGAATATCGGCGATATTCAAGTCTCCGACAGGAGGAGTGCTTTTCACACTTGAGGTCCTTCAGATGGAACTGACGACTCTTCCCGTGCTCGCTCTCGTCATCGCATGTCTGTTTGCATCGACCACCGCATATCTTCTCAGCGACTTTACTTTCGATATATTTTTTGACAAGTCTCTTCCTCTTGATCCCCATACATTGGGATGGGTGGCCTTGTTGGGTATATTCTGCGGACTGTACAGTATTTATTACAGTTATACCAAAAATAAGGCTACCGCATTCTTTACGTCGATAAAGCGTCCCTGGGTAGCCTCGATTGCCACCGGAGCCTCTCTTTCGGTTTTTGTTTTTATTTTTCCCGTTCTTTTCGGAGAAGGATTCAATGTCATAACATCTCTTGTCAATGGTGTCGGCGTTTCTTTTACGGAATCCGGAATTCTTGCCGGACATTCAGGGATGTTATGGATGTTGGCAGGCATTGTTGCCGTCCTGCTGCTTAAAGGCGCTTTGGTAGCGGCTTCATATTCGGGCGGGGGAGTCGCCGGTGATTTTGTACCAACTTTCTTTGCCGGAGCTCTTGCCGGCTATCTGTTTGCCACAGTAATCAATCTGTCGTTCGGGCTGCATCTGCCCGTATGGCTCTTTTCGCTTGTCGGCATGGGCGCCGTGATGGCAGGTACGATACATGCTCCGCTGATGGCTATCTTTATTTTGTGTGAGACAACTAATACTTATGGATATGTGTTCCCGTATCTTATTGCCGTGGCATTAGCCTATGCGACGGTTAAGATTCTGACTCCGAGATCATGGTATGGAGAAGCTGACCATGACGATCTGATGGCATTGCTTTCACGGAAAGATACCCCTTCGCTCCGTGCTAATATTTCAGGTAAAATGAAATAGGATCGAAAACGACCGTGTATGGCATTCCCTGGCGTTTGGAGGCGGCACTTTTTTCAAAATAAAATGATTTCTGTTTGTCCCAGCTTTTTATATCCGCCATGCGGGTTTCTCCCGGGGGAATATTGCAGACCAGTCTTACAAAACGTTTGTGCAGTTGCCTGCCGTCGAGCGTAAGGTATTCCACATACATCGTTATTCCCGACATGGTTCTGTCTGTGCCGTTCGTTATAAAAAAAGTCTCTGTCGGGCTTGACTGCGGCTTGTCATAACCGGAAAATGAAATCTGCGATATAATGTATCCGTTATTGCAGTCTGTGCATTGAGACGCTACCATGAAGCTGCCCTTTTCCATCTTTTGTTCTTCACTCTCCGGCCGGGAGCGGGTCTCCGTTTTAAGACTGTAACCTTTTTTTCGTGCCTCTGACGGCAAAACGCCGGGCAATATGATCAGGAGAGCGGCGATGATCCAAGTTTTCATTCCGGTTTATTATTGAGGGTCAACGATTATAGATAATCCGGTTGACGCCGGGTTGTTTTGGGGTATATACGTATCATGCCCTTGGGCAATGCGTTCAGAGGATTCTTGAGACTGATCCTGACTGAGCGCCAGAAAGCCGGAAGAAACCATCGTGAGCCGAGCGAGAATTTCATTTTCCGCCCCTGAATAATGAGGGCGTCTTCTTTCTCATTAAGTTCGGCAAGACACTTCCCGGGACTGCCGAGAATGCCTTTCTGTCGGTTGCGGTATAATGCCATTTCAAATTTTGTGGAAAGTGGCGATATCTGGAGATATCCTATATTCTCTCCCGGCTGGAGTCTTGTGTCGGGAGATTCCACGACTATTATGTCGTAGCGGTTGTCGGTTCCTGCCGATCTGCGGATAAGAACTCGGGTCTCGTCTTGAGGAAACTCCCATATGCCTTCTATCCGGTGCGTCATTGTGCGGTCGCACCATTCGCGTGCGATACCCATGTCCGATACCGCCTGTCCGCATGCGGGTATCGAGCAGGCGTACAACAGTATTGAGATTATCACTCGTGCGGTCATGGTGTGTCCGGATTATGATTTTTATTTCGTAGAGAAAGTGTAGGATATGCCCACGCTCAGTATCTCTTTGAGCATGAGTTTTTTCCACTCATGTGATATCGATGAGTCAGCCGATGTGTCATAACGCAGATGAGCGTATATCTGTGTCGAGAAAAGACGGGAAAACTGGAAGTTGAGTGTATTTTCCCAATCAGTCTGCAGCATCTTATAGTCGCTGAATATGAATAGTCTTGTGGTATAGGTAGTATTGCCCCATAGTTTTGCATAGAAGTTCAGCTCGGCGTTGCTACCTATTTCGTTGAGCCATTTACGGTCCTGGCGTATGCCGAACTGCGAATGGTCTACTTCAGGATCAATACATATCTTGAGGTTGTAGGATGCGGGAGATATGGAGGCTGAGAATTTGAGAGTTTTCTTCTCATTTTCTTTTGAGTAGGTCATACCGAGACCGAGGTTGAGTTCTCCCGGTGACAGAAATGAGGCGGTACGGCTCAGGGAATTGGCGGGATAGCTGTTCAGGAACTGTGTTTTGAATTGTGCGAGAAACGAGTAGTACCAGTTGTTCACAGCCTTGTAACCGGTTTTCAGATTGTATTGGAATTGATCCTGCGAAACTGAATATCTGTGATATTCATCATCTGGTGTAGAATTGATCGCGAGTTTGTATGAGACTGTGCTCTGAAATATTAGTTTCGGATGATACACCGGATTCAGCTGCACATCCCAGAGGAAATTGCCTAAGAATGCCAGATAACTGTTTCCTCCCTGATACCAGTTTTCTGATACGTACGCTTGTGAAAGCTGCAATGCGATATTGAATGTATGCAGCCAGTTTATCCTTTCGTTTTCCGCTCCGACCGGTACGGAGCCGGTGCCGATCGGAGCCGGTAATTCCTGACGTTTCAGAAACCCTCTGAAACTCTGGTCTTCTTTAGGCAGCCGGGGAGGTACCGGCAGATCCCAGTAGGCGTATTCGATCAATTCAGGGCGACGGATCATCATCATATAGACGAAATCTTCCTGAAATCCGTATGCCTTGCGTGATCTGGCAAGCCAGTCCGGTGTCGCGCTTCCGAATGCGACTGGAAGGTCCTCACGGTTAGGCATATCGGGAATATATTCGGTGAGATCTGCTCTGTTCATGACGTAAAGCGAGTCTGTCGGGAGCGCTACGGGGGAGCCCCCTTCATGTATGACGCTATCGGTCGCTGCTGTCAGCTTTCGCCATGATTCCTCTACGATATGCCTTTCGGGGAAAATGGTATCGAATGTATGTTCCCTGATATATCTGTATCCTAAAAATACTCTCGGAGCAAGAGACTTATTGATCGGGGTGGTGTAGATTTCTCCGCTTAGATCGGGCCGGTAAAATATCTCGCCATCTGTCTCCGAATTATTTTCAACGCATATCGGAGCCGTGCCCGTAAGGTCAGGGCGTATAGGTTCCCTTTCTTCCGTCTGGGCATATATGTTTGATGATGTCAGAAATATAAGACAGGCAGGAATCAGTAATTTCATATTTGCTGGTTCTCTTCTTGTCGCCCTGTCCGCTTATACATGCGGCGGAAGCGACATCTGTAGTTAGGTTGTTATTGTCAGGTCGGCTCTGCCGGGGCTTATTTCAGGATGGAATCGTATTCGTCCGAATTTATTACGCGTAAGGCTTCGCGGAATATAGGATCGTATTGATTATATACCTTGAAATATGTCGCCTGGTCATACAGGTCACGGCCGATAAGGGCTTTGAGGTTCATTTTGAAGAGCGGCTCGCTCTGTTTCGACTGTTCTTCATTGAATTCCACGCCCTCTTTTGCGGCTATTTCAAACAGGTTGTCAAGCATTTTCTGATCTATGACGAAATCCCTGACGAAATCAGTGTCGGTTTTGAAACGCTTTTTAAGTTCTTTGCGGTTATCGTCCACATATTTTATGGCGAACTGATTGATGGCTCCCTTGGCCACTACATCGCGGTAATATTTGGTAAAGTCAGCCGTATCAAGCGGCACGAATACATCCGGTGATATTCCTCCTCCTCCATATATGGTTCGTCCGAGACGCAAGGTCTTGACTTTGAGTGAATCAATATATTTTATTGAGTCGGCATGCATAAGTTCTCCGCTGTTCAGCCTGTCGATTATGTCATGTCTGTATCCTTCGCTGTCTCCGTTGGTATAGGGTTTCTGTATGTCACGTCCTGTGGGAGTGTAGTAATGAGCCACAGAGAGCCGCATCATCGAGCCGTCGGGGAAAGGGAAAGGCCGTTGCACAAGGCCTTTGCCGAATGTGCGTCGTCCCACTATTACTCCGCGGTCCCAGTCCTGTATGGCTCCCGAAGTAATTTCCGAGGCGGATGCACTGTATTGGTTGGCCATTACTACGAGGCGTCCGTTTCTGAAAAGCGGGCTGTTCGAACCGGGATGAGCCTTGTAGTCGTAACGCGGTGAATTGCGTCCTTCCGTGTAAACCGCCATCTGTCCAGGTTCAAGCAATTCTCCGAGCATCTCTACCGCAGCGTTGAGATAACCGCCTCCATTGTCCGAAAGATCAAGAATCAGTTGTTCCATTCCCTGTTTCTTAAGATCCTTGAGAGCTGTGGCGAATTCATTAGGTGTCTCGGCAGAGAACTTGTTTACGCGGATGTAGCCTGTCTTGTGGTCGGCCATATAGGCGGCATCTATGCTGTAGATAGGGATGTCGGCCCGTGTGATGCGAAAATCGATCGTGTCTGTCTTTCCTGCCGACTTGCGGAGCACTTTTACATCGACCGTGGTGCCTTTTGGGCCGCGGAGACGTTTCATTATAGCGGAGTTTTTCATCTCGACTCCGGCTATTGTTGTGTCATTCACCGAGATTATCCTGTCTCCCGCGAGTATTCCCACACGTTCCGACGGTCCTCCCGATACGGTCTGGATCACGTAAAGTGTGTCTTTGTTCATGTTGAACGTGATTCCGATACCGCTGAAATTGCCAGCGAGAGGTTCGTTTAGCTCGCGAGTCTCCTCTGCGGTGGAGTACTGTGAATGCGGGTCGAGTTCCTCGAGCATGCTGCGTATGGCCGATTCCACAAGCTTGTTCTCGTTGACAGTGTCGACATAATAGTCTGCCACTATAAGTTCTGCCATCCGCAGTTTCTGGTCAAGAGGCAGTATGTTCTTTTGGGCGAATCCAGCCGAGACTGCGGCGGCCGCCAGTATGGTATACAATAGTTTCTTCATTTCAATAATGATGATTTGTGATTCGGATAAAAGTTTAAACTGTTTTCCGGTCAAGGCACGAATTGGGCGGTGTCATACCCGTTGGCGGCAAGTTCGCGCACCATGCTCGATGATACACATGAGAGTTCAGGAAGTGACGGCATAAGCAATGTCTCTATGCCGGAGATGCGCAGATTGACTTCCGCAAGATTCCGCTCATATTCGTAATCCATGGCATTTCTTACTCCACGTATCATGAAGTCGGCTCCGCATCTGCGCGCGAGATCTACGGTAAGTCCTGAATAAGTCAAGACCTCTACGCGTGCATCGCCCTCGAATATCCGTCTGATTTCCGCCGCTCTCTGCTCGCAGTCGGTATTGTCCTTCTCTGGATTGAATCCGATCGCCACAACCACACGGTCGCATATGCGGAGTGTGCGGTCGATTATGGATTTGTGTCCGATGGTGAAAGGCCGGAATGAGCCCGGATATAGTGCTGTCTTAGATCTGGGAGTCATCTTCAATAACGAGATTGTTGATAATGAAGTTCTGTCTTTCCATTGTGTTTTTGCCCATATAGAACTCAAGAAGTGATTCGGGCGAGTCTTCCTTGCGCAGTTTCACCCGGTCAAGACGCATGTCCGGACCTATGAACTCGGCGAATTCCGCGTCGTTGATCTCTCCGAGTCCCTTGAATCGTGTTATCTCGGCGTTGGCTCCGAAACGTGCTATGGCCGCCTCGCGTTCTTCATCCGTATAACAGTAATAAGTGTCTTTTTCTTTGTCGGGTTCTTCTCCTGTATCGTTCTTTTTGCGACGTTTGTTTTTGTTTCGTCTCACGGAGTTCTTGTCCCTGACTCTGAAGAGAGGAGTCTGGAGTATATGAACATGTCCTTTCTTGACAAGGTCCGGGAAGAACATAAGAAAAAACGTTATTATGAGCAGCCTTATATGCATTCCGTCGACATCGGCATCGGTCGCTATGATCACTTTGTTATAGCGAAGTCCCTCTATGCCCTCTTCGATATTGAGGGCTGCCTGAAGCAGATTGAACTCGTCGTTCTTGTATACGACTTCCTGCGTCATTCCGAAGGAATTGAGCGGTTTTCCGCGCAGTGAGAACACCGCCTGTGTCTCTGCGTTGCGCACTTTGGTGATAGTGCCCGATGCCGAGTCTCCCTCGGTTATGAAGATCGCGGTTTCTTCACGCGGATCTGTCTCGATCTCCCCGTCTTTGTTTTTCTTCAGTTTCAGAGTGTCGTTGTAGTGTATGCGGCAGTCGCGAAGTTTGCGGTTGTGCAGGCTGACTTTCTTGGCTTTCTCACGTGCGAGCTTGGCCACCCCGGCCATGGATTTGCGTTCCTTTTCCGATTGCGAGATCTTTTGCAGCATCGCCTCGGCCACATCGCTGTGCCTGTGGAGATAGTCGTCGAGTTCCTTTTTGATAAAATCTCCTACGAATTTGTTGACTGTCAGCGTGCTGTTTGGAGCTACTTCCTTGCTTCCGAGCTTGGTCTTGGTCTGCGACTCGAAGACAGGTTCCTGTATCCTTACGCTTACTGCCGCTACCATACCGTTGCGGATGTCGGAAAATTCGTATCCTTTGCCCGAGAACTCTTTTATAGTCCGGCTTACATGCTCTCGGAATGCCGTGAGGTGTGTTCCTCCCTGGGTGGTGTGCTGTCCGTTGACAAACGAATAATACTCCTCTCCGTTCTGGTCCGTATGGGTCAATACGACCTCTATGTCGTCGCCCTTGAGATGGATGATGGGATACAACGGTTCGGACGTCATATTGTCTTTAAGAAGATCCAGCAGACCGTGACGCGACAGGTATCTTTTTCCGTTCAGATAGATCTGTAGGCCGGAATTCAGATACGTGTAGTGTTCGATCATCGTCTCCACAGTCTCCGAATTGAATTTAAAATTCTGGAAGAGAGTGTTGTCGGGCAGGAAGCGGACGAATGTTCCGTTTTCTTCTTTTGTATCTGTCTGCGGGGATTCCGACACGAGTTCCCCTTTCTCAAATTCCACGGTGACTTTCTTGCCGTCGCGTACCGATGTCACGGTGCAATGTTCCGAGAGAGCATTCACCGCTTTGAGACCCACGCCGTTAAGACCTACCGATTTCTTGAAATTCTTGTCATCGAATTTTCCTCCGGTGTTGATTTCCGAAGCCACATTCTTGACTTTGCCGAGAGGTATGCCGCGTCCATAGTCTCTGACCGACACTTCGCCGTTCTCGTCAAGAGTGACGTCAATCCGTGTTCCCATGCCCATATTGAACTCGTCGATAGAGTTGTCTACGACTTCTTTGATAAGTATGTAGATACCGTCGTCGGAATGGGAGCCGTCGCCCAGTTTGCCGATATACATGCCGGGGCGCCGGCGGATATGTTCGTTCCAGCTGAGTGTCTGGATCGCGTCATCCGTGTATGAGCCTACCGCCGATTGCGGCTGAGGCCGGACGATTTTCATCGTCTCGGCCTCTACTGTCTCCGGAGTTTCCGGAATATTGTTTTCAGAGTTGTCTATCGTGTCAAAAAGATCTTCGCTCATAAATCATTATGATGCTTATCTGTTAGTTTTGGACGCTGTCACCTGATGGCGGCGCGTCTTGTCGTTACTGTGCCGTCCGCATGTTTTTCACGAACTATGTAGAGTCCGGGAGCCGGACGTTGGTCTTTTACTGTCAATCCTGTCAGGGTGATGAATTCACGGTCTATGATTTCCGCACCCTCGGCAGGTGTGAGTCCTATTCCTGTTAATACTTGGTCCGCTACAGTGAATATTTTCTGGCCGCCCAGATATGTGGAGCCGGCATATATGTTCGTGAAATATTTTCCTCCCGGTTCGGCATTGCTGAAATTGAAATGCCAGTTGACTTCTGTTTCTCCTGTTGCGGCGCCGCGTTCCGATTGTGTGGCGCCGGCTGTGGAGGCACCCGATACCGATATGAATTCGGATTCGAAGCTTGCTATGGAGGATACCTGACCGGAAACATACGGGAAGATATACATTCTGAGGTTCCCGGCGAAGTAGCCGGACGTACATTTCAATGTCGCCGAGGCTTTCATGTCCCAATAATACTGGCCGTCCTCTATATTCACTGATGTTATTTCGAGAGTCGGAGCCGCGGCATCATGCAATTCCGCCTGTATCGGGCCGGCGACAATATAGTAGCTCCCGTCTGTTTTTTCGAGCAGATACATGCTGTATATGCCTGCATCAGGTATATTTGCAGTATTGTCGGAATTGGTGGGATATCTCAGTGGAGATATATATTCCCAGTCAAGACTCTCTTCCGGCCCAAGCACGATGTTCATGTCGTTGCCGATCGCCACGATTGAGTTGTCCTCGACTAATCCGACAGCGAGTATACCCTGATATTCCCTATCGTGGCTGTCATTTGTCAGAGTCGCGCCTACTTTGAAGTCACTCCCTTTGTAAAGATCGGAAACGAGTTGGAAATCTGTCGCCTGGATTGCAGCTGGTTCTTCCGCAGTTAATGTTATGTTGTCTCCCGTGACAGTCATTTCATATTTTCTGATGGAGTTGACAAGTGTCATTATGGGTGTGGCTTTACCTTCGTCTCCGCATCTGAAAGCCGGCGTGACGCTATATGAGCCGTCCGGAAGATCTGCCGGAATGGCAGCCTGCATTGTGGTTTGCGATATGCCGTAGTTTGGCTTGAGGTTTTCGAAGTTGAGGATCGTGACGAAAATAGGATCTCCTCCGTTGGCCGGAGTGATGAGTATGCCTATCCGGAGATTCTCGAGATCGGCATAAGAGTAGTTATAGAAACCGCCTGTTATATTTAGGCTGTTCTCTTTTGTTGTCGACAGGGGCGATATTGAGAAGTTGCCATTCCATATGATTTGTTGGTAATATGAATCGGATATATGTTCACTGCTGACATTGCCGATGATTTCCTGATTGAAATTATAACCCGATGTGCTTCCTCCGATTCCCTGCGATCCCGGATCAAGGGCTGTTAGCAGGAAGTACCCGTCGCTCAGACCTCCCCATCCCCAGTTGAAGTGGAAATATCCATCTCTGTATCCGTCGCATACGAATTCATGGCCGCCTGAATTGCTGTCGCCTCCGTAGAGCACCGGACCGAAATTCTTCAGATTGTCATATATGATATTTTCCCATTCGGGTATTGTATAATAGTCGCGTAGAAGATAGCTTACTCCTTTGTCATATCCGAAATTGTCGATCAGCGCACTGCCGAGATTTTTTGAGACTGCTCCCGATCCGCCGGTGCCGTAATTCATGTTCACCGATACGCCGCAAGCATACATGAGAGTCGATACGGCGTCTTTCTCGGCCTGTGTGGATGCGTCATTGTAGTTGTCGGTCATTTTATCCCATTCGAAGGTAGTTGACGCATAATCGAATGAAAGTGTACGTCCGTTCCATGTGTATGAATGAGTTCCGGTGCCGGTTGCAGGATAAGCGTGATATCTGAGAACCTGCGCCATGGCTGTGGCCACGCATCCTGTCACGCATCTGTTGCCGCTGACTTCGGGACATTTGTCGTTATAGGGGCTGCCCTGATTCCAGCGTGTCTTTACCATAGGCGCTATCTCTGTCCGTTGGGCCGATACATGTTTCGGGTTGCCGGTCGTAGATGATTCGGTGTTCAGTGCCGCCTGTTCGGCGAGACTTGTCAGCCAGTATCTCATGCCGTCCGGCAATTCGGCCTCGGTTGCCGGAAGTGTGCCTGACGTGCTGTAGCCTAAGATGGGAACAGTTGTGTCATCTGCCGAGACAGCGATAAATCCGTTGTCCGTGCCTCGGCCGAACATATATATCATCGGCTTGTTGTCGACTGATTTTGTGAACTTGAGTTCAGTGCGGTCTCCGGATGCCAGCTTTTTTGCCTGGATGTCTGATCCGGTTGCGCGTAGAAGTGCGGCTTCAGGGGTAAGTGGAGCCGCAGATGCAAGCAGTCCCGATACGGATGCCGTGATGACAAGAAATAAATTTTTTTTCATGTTTGATTATATGTGACAGCTGTTTTAGGAAAGATGATGGCGTATAAGGACGTCATTTTGCAAAATTAATGAAAAATCGCGAAAAAATATATTGAAAAAGAAAATATTTGACTCTGTGGAGCGTCTTTCACATGGACATCTGTCGTGATTTTTAACCAAATTTTAAGTTAAGCGTATGGCAGAACTTGATTTTCATAAGGATTGGTCGGTCGGAGAGTTGGCGAGAGAGCTCCGGCGTATTCTTGCTCGACATTATGGCGAGGGGGAGGCCCGAGCCATGACCGGGCTTATATTCCATCATCTCAAAGGCTGGACTGCTACTGATCTTGTGATTAATTACGACCGTATGGTTTCTGATTATATCCTTGACAAGATAAATGTCATTATGGATCGCCTCGTCAAGGGGGAGCCATTGCAATACATTCTGGGGGAGGCCCGGTTTTATGGTATGGACTTTCATGTATCTCCGGCTGTCCTGATACCGCGGCCTGAGACGGAAGAGCTGGTAGATATAATAGTGAAGCATAATCCCGGGCCGGATCTCCGGGTTCTTGACTTAGGCACAGGTTCAGGCGCCATTGCCATAGCCTTGTCGCGCAATCTCCCTTTTTCGAAAGTCACGGCGATCGATATTTCGGAGGATGCGCTTGTTGTGGCCCGTAAGAATGCGGCCGCTCTGCACGCCTGTATAGATTTTATACATGCCGACGTATTCACTTATGAGGCAGCATCCGATTCTTTTGACATCATAGTGAGCAATCCGCCTTACGTGGCTGAGAGCGAGCGTAAGGATATGGACAGCAATGTGCTCGACTATGAGCCGGCACAGGCTCTGTTTGTGAGTGATGACCGTCCGTTGATATATTACAGCCGTATTTCGGAGATAGCGATAAGATCTCTGGTGCCCGGCGGACGTCTTTATTTCGAGATCAATCCTATGTTTGCCGACAGCCTCCGGGCGATGTTGGAGTCAGATGGATTCGTTTCGGTCGAGATCATGGAGGATATATCCCGACGTAAGCGGTTTGCCTCGGCTGTCAGACCGGCCAATGTAAAATGTTTTTGAACAGTTGCTTATGGCATTTCCAAGAAAACCTCTCGGCAGGCATGAGGCATTGCTGAAGATGGCGGATCTATGCGCCCGCTCGGAGCAATGTGCGTTCGAGATTTCTCGTAAACTGCGCCTAAAGGGCCTCTCTGCCTCTGATATCGAATTTGTGATTGATGAGCTTGTAGCTCGTCGTTTCATCGATGAATATCGTTATGCCCGAAGCTTCTCACGCGATAAAGTGCGTTTTTCCGCATGGGGCCGTAATAAAATAAGGGCCGCTCTCCTTGCCCGGCGCATTCCTTCTCGGACGATCAGCGACGCGTTTGCCGAAATTGATGACGACGACTACGTGGCGGCTGTGGCGCGTGCTGCCGGAGCCAAATCCGGATCACTGGATCTTTCTGTGCCACGCGATCGTCTTGTCCTGTACCGTTATCTGCTGACTCGAGGATTTGAATCAGATATCGCCCGAAGGGAGATAGAAAGACTTTGCAGGCAATGAACTTTCTGTCTCATATAGGCGATTTCATGTTTCCGCGTACATGCCATGTTTGCGGGCTCGGACTTTCAAGGTCGGAAAAATATGTATGTACGTCGTGCCTTTCAAGATTGCCCCGGACCAACTGGCATCGTTTGCCCGACAACGGGATGGAGCAGCGTTTTCTCGGTCTCTTTCCTTTCCGTCAGGCCTCGGGTCACTTTTTTTATTCGCGTGACTCTGATCTTTCTGTTCTTATGCACGACCTTAAATATCATGGATTCAGAGGCTTGGCCAGGTATCTAGGGAGCGTGGTCGCGACCGAACTTCTAACCACCGGTTTTTTGACCGGAATAGACGCTCTGGTTCCTGTTCCCATGCATTTCATGAAGAAAGCCCGGAGAGGATATAACCAGACAGAAGAAATCGCGGGAGGAATCAGTAAGATAACCGGAATCCCGGTCGTGAACGCTCTTCGTGCAGTCAGACCCCACCGCACGCAGACGTCGATGACGCTTGACGAACGCCTGGAAAACACATCCGGGATTTTCAGACTTGTCGATCCCGAAGATATTGCAGGAAAAGAGATTTTGATCGTCGATGATGTCTGCACCACAGGGGCGACACTTTCCGCGGCGGCATCTGCTGTCAGGAAGGATTCGCCATCTTCCGTGATTTCTCTGCTTACAATAGGTGTCACGTTTTAGAAGTTGTTTAAAAAATGTAAAATTAGGATAGATTATATCACAATTGACGTTCTAAATTTGCATTTTTCTTGTTGGAAATGTAAATTTGCATTTTCTTAGTGGACGGAAAGGATAAATTATAACATTAAGTTTACTTTTTCGCCTGCCTTAAACCTATTAACAGGTCTAAAATCTCATTATTATGAAAAAGCCGGATCGCATACTTTCCGAGAAACTCCTCGACATAAGTGCTGTCAAACTTCAGCCCGAAATGCCGTTTGTGTGGGGCAGTGGCTGGAATTCCCCGATTTACAATGACAACCGACGCATCCTTTCCTATCCTGACGTACGCAATTTCGTCAAGGTGGAAATGGCCAAGACTGTTGTCGAGACATATCCGTCGGCCGATGTCGTGGCGGCGGTATCCACGGCTGCCATACCTTTCGGGACACTTGTGGCCGATACGCTCGGACTGCCTTTTGTTTATGTGCGCTCCACTCCGAAAGATCATGGTCTTGAAAATCTGATCGAGGGTGATCTCAAGATGGGCCAGCGTGTGGTCATGATCGAGGATATAGTCGCTACCGGTGGAGGATCTCTGAAGGCCGCCGATACGATCCGTATGGCCGGATGTGAGGTCGAGGGTGTGATATGTGTGTTCAATTATGAATTCCCGGCTACATTGAAGCGTCTGCGCGACGCCGACATTCACACTGAGTCGCTGTGCTGTTATGACGTGATGGTCGAGACTGCTATCGACATCCAGTATATACAGCCGGGCGACGAGAAGACTCTTAAAGAATGGCGCAGGGATCCGGCCAACTGGGTTCCCGGCGAATAAAAATCTTTTTATCATAAAGTAGAAATGGCTACATACAAGAGTGAGGTGGTAAGCCTCGCATATCCTGCGGAAACCGTTTTCGGCAAATTGTCGAATCTCGAGGGCCTCGGCGGTATTCTTAAAAATGTTCCTGCCGACAAGGTCCCTGCCGATCAGCTTGCTATGCTCGAGCAGGTGCGGGTTACTCCCGATACGATCAGTTTCCCCGCCGGTCCGGCGGGTGAGGTGACATTGAAGGTCGCCGAGACGGATGCTCCGAACCTTATACGCATGGAAGGCTTCGGCACGCCCGTGCCTATGTCGCTCACACTTCACATAACACCTCTGACTCCAGAGACATGCGAGAGCTACGTGCAGATCGATATCCAGATTCCTGCCATGCTCAAACCTATGGTCAACGGACCTCTCCAGAAGATGGCTGACCAGTTCGCGCAGATGCTCCGTCAGGTGCCGATGGCATGACAATGACGAGATCGCTCTGTAATATCTGTTTGCTGATTTTTGCATCGGTTCTGTTTTCAGCGTGTAATACGGTCGATGATGACCGTATCCCCGCGATGCCTGTCAGTATAAATCTGTCGACTCCCGATCTGTGGACCACTTATGGCGTGTCCGGCTACGGCAGTTACAGGCTTTTCGTACGGGAACTCGGAGAGCCTCGCAACTTTGCGTATACGGCTTCGACTGCGACAGGCTATGGTGGGGTATTGCTCATATCGGGGGTAAATCCGTTTACTCTTGAGGCAGGAGTGCCCATGGCTTACGATCTTGCGTGTCCTGTGGAACGACAATCCGATATACGTGTCCGTATGGAGACGGATGGAATGATCCCCTTTGCCGTCTGTCCGGAGTGCGGGTCGCATTATGACGTTGTCGAACGAGGGGGCGCCGCCACATCGGGACCAGCTCTTTCAGAACGGTACGGACTTACTCGTTACGAATGTCGGCCGACTGTCTATGGAGGCTATTTAATTATCAGTATGTGACAGATGGGATTTTTCGAAGGTATTCTATATATGCTATGGCGTGGACTCGCGATCGGAGTGATTATCTCCGCACCGATGGGCCCGGTCGGCATATTATGTGTGCAGCGTACCCTCGAGAAAGGCAGATACACCGGTTTTTTTACCGGTATAGGTGCGGCGCTTTCTGATCTTTTCTATTGTCTTCTTACAGGTTTCGGGCTTTCTTTTATAGAAGAATTTCTGAAAGCGAATCAGAATGCCATCCAGATCATAGGCAGTGTGGTGCTTGTCGTGTTCGGTATTTATCTTTTCAAGTCCAATCCGGCACGCACGCTCAAGAAACCCGATGCCGCCCGTTCGACCCACCGACGGGATATATTGCAGGGATTTTTGTTTACATTTTCGAATCCTTTGATCATATTTCTTATAATCGGTCTTTTCGCGCGGTTCAATTTTTTGCTTCCTGAAATCTCGTTGCCGCATTACATCACAGGTTTTGTATTTATATTTTTAGGCGCAGTGCTCTGGTGGTGGATCGTATCGTTTTTCATCGATAAAGTGCGCAGCCATTTTAACTTGCGCTCAATGTGGCTGATCAATAAGATTATCGGTTGCGTGATCATGGTCTTTGCCTTTGTCGGCATAGTTACTGCTATAAGTGGAATAGCTTCGGCCGATACACGCACTCCCGTCTATATGAATTCTCAGCGCGGTTTTGATCCTCTCGGCATTTCCGCTGACCGGGGAGGACCGTTAGTTATAGAGAATTTCTCAGGTGATACGATAACAAAATTCCTCCACCTCGAGAAGGCGGAGGAATTCTCATTTACTTTCAGGGCGGCAAATCTTGCAAATGCATCGGGCAGGAGTTCCTGTTATATCGGTACAGACGGCCGACGCGTCAGAGTAAGTCATCCGTCATGGGGCGTCGCGGTCGGTTCGGGCGACGAGTTATTGCGGTTCGAGGTCTCGACACTTGATGATTCGTCAGATGAATTGTTTCTTACCCGCCTGCGCGTACGGGCCATGACAGGCGATGTTTGTCTGGGGGAGAATATACTGACAGAAGGAATCGGGATGTTCGCAGACGAAAACTCGTTCCGTCTGCGTCGCGAGAACGGTACATATGTATTGTTCGGAGGCAATCGTTCATATATTCCGTTACTCAGTGTTTCCTTGCCTGATTTTCGTCCCGACAGCATCGGCTTTACTATATCGCCGGGTGCTGTGTTACGGGTGGACTATGCCTCGTTGAATGTTTATTCCGATGCAGTACCGGCTATTCCGTCCGAAGTATCGCATTTTGCGGATCCGGATGTCAGGCTGTCTTACTTTTCCCGTTCGTCTGACCCTATGGAAGGGGAATGGGAGATATTTGACCGTACGTTCGATGACGCGATGTTGCGGCCGGGAGGTGATTACAGGCTTGCGATAGTTAAAGAAAGAGACGGGTATCGGCTTTTATATCTGTCGGGTGCGGCAAAAAATATTTCGGCCTGGAAGCCGGGCATGATAAAAGGATTCCTCGTAAAAACCGTTTTTGACGATGTATACGATATGAGATGGTTCGATCCTGCCGGAAATCCTCTTGAGGGCGAAATCAAGGCTCAGTTTGTGGCTCCTGATATTTTAACCGTGCAGTTCGTAGACCATGCCTCAGCGATGCGTCTCAGAAAAATAGGAAAATCCCCGGAAAGACTTTATCAACAGACTTATGAATAATAATAACTCTCTATCCAGAATGTCTTGGCAAAGACTTATATGTGACAAACGTCTGGGGATGGAAGAATTTCATGACGACCGCCACCATACGCGTTCCGACTTCCAGCGCGATTATGACAGGCTCATCTTCTCGTCTCCTTTTCGCAGACTGCAGAACAAGACACAGGTTTTCCCGCTTCCGGGAAGCATATTTGTCCATAATCGTCTGACGCACTCCCTTGAAGTCTCTTCTGTGGGACGTTCGCTCGGCCATGAGATTGCCATACGTCTGCGCGAGAAGTATGATGATCCGGATTTTAATCCCGCCTTCGACGATATCCGCGATATAGTCGCGGCAGCCTGTCTCTGTCATGATCTGGGTAATCCGCCTTTCGGACATTCCGGAGAGAAGACCATAGGTACATTCTTCAGCGAAGGCGCGGGTCTGGCTTTGCGTGGCCTGTTCTCGGACAGGGAATGGTCTGATTTTGTAAATTTTGAGGGAAACGCAAATTCATTCAGACTCCTTACCCATCAGTTCAAAGGGCGCAGGCGCGGCGGCATGGCGATGACTTATTCGACTCTCGCCTCGATCGTGAAGTATCCGCATACTTCGGCACACGCCGGACTGAAAGGCAAATTCGGTTTTTTTGCGAGTGAGGAGGAAATCTTCCGTAAAGTCGCCTCGCAGCTCGGTATCCCGGAACTTGAACCGGGCCGCTTCGCACGTCACCCTCTCGTATATATCCTGGAAGCCGCCGATGATATATGCTATCGGATCATGGATATCGAGGATGCCCACAAATTGAGGATTCTTTCGACTGATGATGTCAAAGGTCTTTTCCTTGGCTTTTTTCCTGATCTGAGGCGTGGAAAAATGGAAAAGGTCATGTCTTCGCTGTCTGACCCCAACGAGCAGATAGCGTATCTTCGCTCGGGAGTAGTCGGTGCGTTGGTCGAGAATTGCGCCGAGGCCTTTATGGGTCATGAAGACGAGATACTCAGAGGCAGTTTCGAGGGAAATCTCGTAGGCAGTCTTCCCGATATATTGCGGGACGCATATGGAGCATGCTCGGATACGGCATGGAACAAGATCTATTGCGCTCCTATGGTCGTGGATATAGAGCTTGCCGGAAACCGGATCGTGTCGTTTCTCATGGAGACTCTTGTGGAGGCTGTCATCCATCCCGACCGTAATTATTCAAGACTCCTTTTCAATGTCATTCCGCAGCAATATGACGTGTGCGCGTTGCGGCCGTATGAACGCATACAGAGCGTGCTCGATCATGTGTCAGGAATGACGGATGTGTATGCATTGGATCTCTATCGCAAATTGAACGGCCACAGTCTCCCGGCCGTATAATAATATTACTATGAGAAGATTGTCAGTAATCATATCAGTATTGCTCTTGCGGGTGGTGGCATTCGCGCAGGTTATGACACCGTCCGATATGCCTGATGTCCAGATCGCGGACCGTCGTGAATATGTCTCGGATCCCGGGGGGCTGCTTTCTCCTGATCTGAAGTCCGAAGTGAACAGGCGTCTTTATGAACTCAGGCAGCGCACTACGGTAGAGGCTGTTGTCGCGATTCCGCCTGAAATAGGAGACATGTCTCCGCAGGAATGGTGCGAAGAGCTTTTTACTGACTGGGGCATAGGCAAGTCCGACAAGGACAACGGCGTCCTGCTCATGATATCTCCGGGATCGCGGTGCGCGTTTATAATGCCCGGTTATGGTGTGGAAGGAGTCTTGACCGACATAGCATGCAAAAAGATCGTGACGCATGCCATTGTGCCCGCTATGCGGGAGAATGATCTCGGAGCCGCCGTCAACGAGGCCACGCGTCTTATGGTTTCGGCTCTTGAGGATCCGGCGGTCGCTGATGAATTGCGCTCGTCTGAACAGGATAATTTCAGCGGGGCTATCGGTAATATTGATTCCGCTGTCATATGGAAATTCATACGGTTTGTCGCGGGTATGATGTTTCTGTTCTCTCTGCTCATGTTCATATATGACTGCGTCAGTTCCCGGAAACGTAAGTCCGGTTATTCTAAAGCGGAGATGTGGCGTTCGCATCTTCTCACATATTTCTGGGTGGGGCTTCTTTCTTTCGGGGCAGGACTTTTGTTTTTCTTTATGGCATTGTTCCTTTATAGGATATGGCGTACAAAACGCGTTGTGTGCTCCACATGCGGAGCAAAGATGAAGCGTCTTCCCGAAGATAAGGACAATGAATTGCTGAGTGACTCGCAGGATTTCGAGGAGAAGATCAAGACTGTGGATTATGATGTCTGGGAATGTCCTCGATGCGGCACAGTCGAAAGATTCCCTTTCAGGGCACGTCAGAAGAAATATACAGAGTGTCCTTCCTGCCATACTGTCGCAATGTGTCTTGAGTGCGATATGGTGGTGCGCCCCGCTACGGTCCGCAACGAGGGGAGCGGCGTGAAAGTCTATGAATGTCAGTTCTGTCATTATCGTGACAATCGTCCGTACCGTATTCCTAGAAAGGAGGATCCGTCGGCTGCCATAGCGGCTGCTGCGGTGCTTGGCTCGACATTGGGCCGTGGCGGTTCCGGAGGTGGCGGTGGCTTTGGAGGCGGTTTCGGCGGCGGCTCCACAGGGGGCGGGGGTGCCGGCGGCAGTTGGTGAATGTGGTCGTTTTATGCAAAAAGTTCTTAATACTTCAATAATAGGCTGTATAATTTCGTTAAGTAAATGATCCGGCTGTGACCTTCGGTCCTATGACCGGATCTTACTCAGCTCTATAATGAATTTTCGAACTGCATACATACGAACTGCATATATACGATCTGTAAGAACGGCGGCTTTGCTTATTGTCGTGGTTTTGGCCTTATGCATGCCTTCTGCATCTCCTCTATACGCGCGGCCCAATGACAAGGTCATGAACCGTCCATATGCCGACTTGAAACGCTGGCATCTCGGTTTCTCCATCGGCATGTGTCTTCAGGATCTCAAATTCACGCACAACGGTTATGTCACTCCCGAAGGCGAGCAGTGGTTTGCAGAGGTCCCGGCCTGGAATCCGGGCATAAATGTCCAGGTGCTTGCGGATCTTCGTCTGCATAAGTATCTTAACCTGCGCTTCTCTCCCGGCATGTCATTCAGTTTCAAGAATGTCGAGATGCGTGATTTTGTCAGTGGCACAAGCCATCGTCAGGATGTCAAAAGCGTATATGTGCTTCTGCCTCTCGATCTCAAGATTTCGGGAGAAAGACTCCACAATTCCCGTCCTTATGTCACGGTGGGTGCCATGGGTGCTTTCGATGTCAGCAAAAAACGTTCGGACTATCTTATGTTCAATACTGCCGACGCTTATCTTACTGTAGGTCTCGGCTGTGACTTCTACCTTCCTTTTTTCAAATTTAATCCTGAAATAAAATTCTGTTTCGGTCTTGCGGATATTCTCAGGCATGACCGTCCGGATCTTGAAGACAATCCGGAAATGTATAAAATCACGCAGTCTTTGTCGAAGGTGAAGTCAAATATGTTTATGATAACTTTCTATTTCGAATGATGCCTGTCAGTGTAACCCGAGAGAAGTTTCGGTCATTCATCCGGTCGCTTATGGTCTCTCTGGCTTTGGTTATGGCCGCGACTTCAGCCTTTGCGCAGGGTGACGCCCAGTTTACACAGTATTGGGCCGTGCCGACTTATTATAATCCAGCTGCTACCGGAACCATAGATTTTATCCGTATCCGCGGCGGAGCCAAACTCCAGTGGCTCGGAATCGAGAATGCTCCCAAAAGTTTTCTCGGAGCTGCCGACATGCCTGTGAAGCTCGGCAAGAAACACCGTCTGGGTGTAGGTGTGCTTTTCAATCAGGAGTCTATCGGTCTCTATAATAATCTGGGTGTAGGTGCGCAGATAAGCTATAAATTCAAATTTCTTAAAGGTATATGGAGTGTAGGAATCCAGCCGGGTTATTATAATTCAAAATTCAAAGGCTCGGATGTGTACATCCCGGAAGGTGATGATTTTCATCAGCCAGACGACCCGGATCTGCCGAACAGCGACGTTTCGGGAAATGCATTCGATATATCGGCCGGAATACTTTATTCCCACAAATATTTTAATGTCGGAATTTCGGTCCTCCATATCAACGAACCTACCCTGACAATGGATGACGAAGGGGGATCGGATCAGGAAACCGTAGAGTTTCAGGCTGTCCTTCCGAGACAGGCCTATTTTACTGCCGACGGCAATATTCCTCTTAAAAACTCGTTATTTTCTTTGCAGCCCTCCCTGTTGGTACGCACTGATTTCAGCAACTTTTCGGCCGAGGCAACCATGAGGACGACCTACAATCGTTTTATCTCATTCGGAGTGGGTTACAGATACAAGGAAGCGATAAGCGCGATGGTGGCTGTCGAGTTCAAGAATTTCTTCCTTGGTTATGCATACGACTATCCTCTCTCCGCTTTAGCCAAGGCATCGTCGGGCAGTCATGAGATTGTGGCCGGATACATGGTGAAACTCAATCTCGGAGAGAAAAACAAGAATAAACACCGTTCCATTCGAATAATGTAGCGACAATGATAAAGATGAAAAAAATCAAAACGTCATATTTTGCCATGCGTGTGATTATGCGGCCTCTTGTGGCGGGCAGTGTGGCATGTGTTCTTCTCGCGCTTTTGTCTTCCTGTGCCGGCGTGCGTCGCAGCGGTGCCGGAGGTGAAGTCACGGGTGTGGGGGGTGCTTCGTTTGCCGAACCGACTCCATATGGTATGGTTCTCATTGACAGGGGTACTATAGCCATGGGGCCTGCTGCCGACGATTCCGTGGCAGGAATCCGAAAAAAGGCACGGGGTGTGTCTATCGATTCTTTCTGGATGGATGAGACCGAGATAACTAACTCCAAATACAAACAGTTCGTTTTCTGGGTCCGCGATTCAATTATCCGTGAACGTCTTGCCGATCCCGCTTTCGGAGGCAACGAGGCGTTCAAGATCGAAGAGGACAGAGAGGGTAATCCCATCAAACCTTATCTTAACTGGAACAAGGCGATCCCATGGCGTAATCCCAATGAAGATGAATTGCGTGCCATCGAGAGTGTCTACCGCACCAATCCCATTACCGGCCAGCGTGAGCTTGATCCCACACAGATGAACTATCGTTACGAGATCTATAATCATTCCGAGGCCGCCCGCAGACGTAACCGTCTTGATCCGGAGACTCGTGAATACAATACCGATCTTCCTGTGCCGACTGATCTTCCTGTCATCTCTAAAGATACCGCCTATCTTACCGAAGAAGGCCGTATAGTGCGTGAGACAGTGACACGTCCGCTCACCGGAGACTATGACTTCCTCAATACTTATATAGTAAATATATATCCCGATACCACGGCATGGATCAATGATTTCGAGAATGCTTACAATGAGCCTTATACGCGTATGTATTTCTCGCATGCTGGCTATAATGAATATCCGGTGGTGGGAGTCAGCTGGGAGCAGGCCAACGCTTTTGCAAACTGGCGTACGGACTATCTGCGCCGCTCTTTGGGTAAGGAGGGTATCTACGTAGAGCCTTACCGTCTCCCCACCGAGGCGGAATGGGAATATGCGGCGCGTGCCGGAAATTCCGAAAGCGCCTATCCCTGGGAGGAAATGTTGCCTATGGACGAGCGGGGATGTTTTTATGCCAATTTCAAGCCGATGGAGGGAGACTTCGTGCGCGACGGCCATGTCATAACCTCGCAGGTCGGGACTTTCAAGCCCAATGACTTCGGTCTTTACGATATGGCGGGAAATGTGTCGGAATGGACTTCCACCGCATATACGGAAAGTATCGATCGTCTGACTTCCGATCTCAATCCTGAATACCGCTATGACGCCGCCAAGGAAGATCCCTACAAGATGAAGCGCAAGATAGTCCGTGGCGGAAGCTGGAAAGACGCCGCGCAGAATATCCGCTCGGATCTCCGCATGTGGGAATATCAGAATGAGCAGCGCTCATATATAGGCTTCCGTTGTGTGCGTTCGCAGATAGGCTTCGCCCGCGGCAACAAGAAAAAGAACAAGTAATTCCTCACTCCTAATCTGATCATAATAAGATGGTAAAAATTCGCAAATACGCAAATGGTATAGAGCGCTTTCTTCACGGTGAGAAGGGTCAGCGTTTTTTCAATTTCGCATACTCTATAGGTGCTGCGATCGTGATTTGGGGTGCCCTTTTCAAGATTCTTCACCTCCCGGGAGGCAGCACACTGCTTTGTATCGGTATGGGCACCGAGATCGCCATGTTCATTCTGACGGCTTTCGACCGTCCGCCGAAGGAATATGCCTGGGAAGACGTTTTTCCAGTGCTCGATTCCAAAGATCCTGAGGATCGTCCCGATTTTTCGGGTGGCGGCGGGGGAGTGGTCATAAATGGCTCTCCTGTGCAATCTGACGGTGAACCTGTGGCGATTCAGGCCGGGACGCCCGGAGGAGTTGTGGCTCCGGGTCTTGTTGCTGATCCGGCCGCGCATCTTGAGGCTGCCACGGATCTGGCCGACGCCTCACGTGATTATCTTGAGCAGATGCAGGGCATAGCCGAGCAGATGAGCCGTCTGAACGAGACGACCGAAGCTCTCAACAATGTCACGCAGACACTGCTGGGATCCTATCAGGCAATAACGGAGAATTCCGAGACTGTCTCGGCCAATTCTCAGGGATATGTGGCGCAGATGGAGAATCTGAACCGTAATATCGCCGGTCTGAACACTATATATGAGATCCAGCTTAAGAGCATCAGTTCTCAGCTTGAATCTATCGATCGCGTGAACCGCGGTCTGAAGGATATACGCGACATGTACGACAAGGCCGCTCATGAGTCATCGCGCTATTGTGAGGAAACAGAAAAGATGGCCCGTTACATGAAGCAGCTTAATTCCGTCTATGAGAAGATGATTACCGCCATGACGATCAATATGGCCAATCCGATGATGGGTGCCGCAGCCGCTTCTCAGATCAATCCGTTCGATGAGTCGATCAATAATCAGAACTCCTGAGATTGCCTTTCGGCTTGATTACTTAATTACTCACAAAATGATACTCATTAATCACTAAGGTATGGCCGGTGGTGGAAATAATGTGGCGCGCATGTCTCCGCGTCAGAGGATGATCAACCTTATGTATATCGTCCTCACCGCGATGCTCGCCCTTAATGTGTCGAGTGACGTGCTGAACGGTTTCAGCCAGGTGCAGGACGGCATACACCGTACTAACCTTAACATGTCGGCTCGAAACGAAGTGCAGTTCCGTTATCTCGAAGATATATACAGCCGAAATCCGGCAAAAGCCGGTGTGTGGTACAACCGCGGCGTGGAGCTTCGCAAACGGTCAGAGTCTCTGTATAATGAAATCGAGACTGTCAAGACTGCGATTGCCCGGGCTGCCGACGGAGAAAACGGCGATTATCACGATATAAAAAATAATGATGATCTTGAGGCAGCTTCCGTGACTATGCTCAATCCGGCTACAAATCGTGGCCGTAAACTTCGTGGTGACATAGAGTCTTTCAGGGATTACGTCATAGGCCTTATAGCCGATTCCGCCAAGAAGGCGTCGGTTGTTGAAATGCTGTCGACTAAGGTTGTCAACCGTCCCGGTGAAGTGGGCCCGACAGTGTGGGAACAGAAAATGTTCGAGAACATGCCTGCCGTAGCGGCTGTGACAATGCTGACCAAACTCCAGAATGATATCCGGCAGGCGGAGTCCGAGGCTTTGTCCAGCCTTATAACTAATGTCGATATAGGCGATGTGCGTGTGAATGAATTGAACGCATATGTCATCCCGAATTCCAACATGATTATCCGGGGAGGCAAATATTCGGCAAATATTGTTCTTGCCGCCATCGACACGACGCAGCGTCCGGTGGTTTATATCAATGGCTCGCGACTCAACAATCCCAACGGTCTGTATGAATTTGTGCCCGGTTCCACCGGAACACATGATTTTTCAGGTTATATCGAGGTGGCGCGTGGAGACGGATCGGTCGACAAGAGACCGTTCAAGTCTTCCTATACTGTCATAGAGCCTATGGCCACGATCTCCCCCACGATGATGAACGTGCTTTATGCCGGTATCGCCAATCCTATCAGCATTTCGGTTCCGGGAGTGCCGATGAATGCCGTGTCTGCCACCATGACCAACGGTACGCTCACGCGTAACGGAGATCTCTGGGTGGCGCATCCCGGAAAAGTGGGTACGGAATCGGTGATTTCAGTTACCGCGCAGATGGACGGCCGCTCCATGAATGTCGGTTCGATGACGTTCCGTGTGCGTAAGCTGCCTGATCCGACGGTATATCTTCCTGTCAGGGACGGTGCGGGAAATACGGTTCATTATAAAGGTTCGCCCAAACGGATTTCCAAGGCCGCCCTTATGAGTGCCGAAGGTCTCGGCGCCGCGATCGACGATGATATTCTCAATGTCTCTTATACGGTCGTTTCATTCTCGACAGTGATGTTCGACCAGATGGGCAATGCCATTCCTGAGGTTTCCGACGGAAGTCGTTTCTCCTCAAGACAGAAAGAGCAGTTCAAGCGCCTCAAGCCGGGCAAGACTTTCTTCATCTCCGATGTGAAAGCCAAAGGTCCGGACGGAATTACCAGGGAGATTTCTCCTATGCAGGTCTTGCTCAACTGATAACCACTAATTGAAAAGACAAATTTCACCCGATGAAAATATATCGTAAAATACTCCTTTTCGCTGCTGTAGCCGCTGTAGCCGCAGCCGGTGTGGCGCAGGTCGAGAATGCCGGCGGAGTCCGCAAACGTTCTGACCGCGACAAGAAGAAAACCGAGAACAAGGCCGGTGTCGTCACCGACCGCATGCAGGGTTTCTTCACTTCCAAGGCTCCGCATGACGCGGATCTCGCATATATGCGCGAGATATATCGCCAGCTCGATCTGACCAAGCCCGAGAATACGCCTCTTTATTACCCCGAGGACATTGTCGACGGTCAGAAGAATCTCTTCCGCCTCATACTTGATCTGGTGGTGGACGGTTCTGTGCCTGCCTATGAGTATCTTGACGGCCGCGAGGTTTTCACTGACCAGTATAAAGTCAATGTCGCCGATATGCTTGATCGTTTCGGCATTTATTATACTGCCGGCAAGGGTTCGACCGAACGCAATCCTAAATACGTCATCGAGGAGGCTGATGTCCCTACCGGACAGGTGCTCAATTATTATATTCTTGAGAAGTGGGAGTTTGACCGTCGTTCCAACCGCATGAAGACACGTGTAGAGGCGATCTGCCCCGTGCTTAACCGTTCGAGTGATTTCGGAGGTGATGCCCGGTACCCGATGTTCTGGGTGAAATATGACCAGTTGCGACCGCATCTTGCCTCGCAGTATATATTCCTTTCGGATGACAATAATCTTCCCCAGTATTCGATCGATGATTATTTCAATCTCGGCATGTACGACGGCGAAATCTATAAGACCCGGAATCTGCGTAATCTATCGATGATGCAGATGTATCCCGATCCTGATGATCTGGCGCGCGCGCAGGACAGTATCGACAACCGTCTCCGCAACTACGGCAAGGACATGTGGGTTCCCACACGTGAGGAATATCTTGCCCAAAAGGAGCGCGAGGAAGCCATAGCAGCCGCCATTGCCGCCGGTGATACAATCCCGGACCGTACGGTCGTACAGGAAAAGTCGGTTACAGAGACTAAAAAGGCTAAATCACGTAAGTCCACCCGTAAACGCACCAACAGGAAGCCCAAAGTCTCTTCAGGAGGAGGTTCGAGCGGCAACGGGCCTAATTCCAACGCAACGAAATCTGTCCGCCGCCGGAAAAAGTAATAACTTTAACCGATACAATTATAAGTCAAAAAACCATTTTGCAATTGCAAAATGGTTTTTTCTTCTCATATTTTAACCAAATGCAGCAAAGAAATACCGAAGCAAAGCGAAAAGACAAAAATGAAAGACAAAATTATTTGTTAAAATCACCTTGAAAATTTGGATATTTTGTTATAAAATTTTAAATTTGCGAATACTAAAGAAATCTGCAGACTTTTTAACATTTGGAACCGGAGGCCTTTTATATTGCCTCAAAAGCCTAAATTGACAGTTTTCAGTTATTTCTGAGGTTGAATCAAACGAGATAAAATTACACATTAATAATTATCTAACTTATTAAGGTATGAGAAAACTCTTTTTAATCTTGATGACGCTCTGTGCGGTCAGCTGGAGTCTTATGGCCCAGAACCGTACATATAGCGGCACAGTGGTCGATGCGGGAAACAATGAGCCCCTTATCGGCGCAACAGTCATGCCGATCGGCGGAGGGCAGGGCGCTGCCACTGACGTTGACGGTAACTTTACGCTCAGCGTACCGGCAAACGTCAAGTCTGTAAAGGTAAGTTATGTCGGCTATAAGGAGCAGACATTGCCGCTTCACGACAAAATGGTTGTCCGTCTCGCTTCCTCATCTACCAATCTTGATGATGTGGTGGTTATTGCTTATGGTACAGGTACCAAGGAGTCTCTTACAGGTTCTGTCGCGGTTGTCGGTTCTAAGGAAATCGAGGACCGCCCCGTTACTTCGGTTACGGCTGCTCTTGAGGGTAATGCTCCAGGTGTGCAGGTGAACAACTCTACCGGTACGCCCGGATCATCTCCGTCTATCCGTATTCGTGGTTTCAACTCATTCACTTCTACGGCGCAGGCTCCTCTTTATGTAGTCGACGGTATAGTATACGACGGTAATGTGGCTGATATAAACCCTGCGGATATAGAGTCTATGTCGATTCTTAAGGACGCTGCTTCGTGTGCGCTTTACGGTAACCGTGGTGCCAATGGTGTCATTCTTATCAATACAAAGCGTGCCAAAGGCCAGGGCAAGGTAGATGTTACACTTCAGGTCCGTCAGGGCATGTACACTCGTGCCCTCCCGTTCTATGATAAGCTTGGTGCTGATGATTGGATGGAGTCTTCGCTCGCAGCCTGGTGTCGTGGTGCTGTCACTGCAGATTCTAAAACATACCCGACTTACGAGGCTGCTTTGGCTAAACGCAAAGATGATTTCGTTCGAACTTTCATGATGGGTCAGAACATCTATGACCGTACCGCAGACGAACTTTTCGATGCTAACGGAAAGCTTCAGGGTAGCGTCCGCCCCGGATATACGGACCTTGACTGGTGGGATGCTATCTCACGAACAGGTTATCGCGAGGAATACAATATCAATGCCGCAGGTGCTACCGAAAAATTCGATGCATTCGGTTCTATCGGCTATCTGAAAGAAAACGGTTATACGCTTGGTACAGACTTTAAGCGTTTTAACGGTCGTCTCGTGGCCAATTATCAGCCGGTGAAATATTTCCGTACAGGTATGAATATTTCGGCTTCTTATTCCAAGTCAGAACTGGGTAACGTCGATTCTGAAGAGCTCGGATCAACTTCCAATCCGTTCCTGACAGAATTCAATGCTCCTGTCATGCCTTATTATGCACATGATGAAGAGGGCAACATCCTCCGCAATGACGACGGTACGCCTCAGTGGAACCTTAGCGGTCTTACTAAGGGTGATAATGTAGCCTGGGATATGCGACTCAACCGCCATGATTATACTACCAACACAATCAACGGTAATATATACGGTACAGCTATCATACCTTACGGTTTTGAGGTTACAGTGCGTGGAGCCATGATGCGTCTCAAACAGGACGGCATCGATTATTCAAATAACCTTGTCGGCTCGCAGAAGAACAAGGGTGGTCTTGATGTAAGTAACGCTTCATACTTCTCGAATACTTTCTCCCAGTCTCTTACCTGGAATCATGATTACGGTGATCACAATATCGATGTTCTTCTCTCTCATGAGAATTATGCTTACGGTTATGATGTTATTTCTTTGAGAAAATCGGGTCAGATGCTCGACGGCAATATTGGTGTTTCCAATTTCGAATCTAATGATATGTCTCAGCAGAATAAGGCGGAAGTCCGCACCGAATCATATCTTGGCCGTGCACGTTATAACTACGATCAGAAATACTTCGGTGAGGTTTCTATCCGTCGCGACGGTACTTCTCGTTTCAAGAAAGACAATCGTTGGGGTACATTCTGGTCTGTCGGTGCAAGCTGGATCATCTCCAAGGAGAAATTCATGCACAATCTTGACTGGGTGAATTATCTGAAACTTCGTGCCGCTTACGGTGCTGTAGGTAATGATGCCGCCGCCTCCTATTATTCTTATTACAACACTTATTATCTGTTCAGCTACGGCAACCTCGGTAATCTTCAGCCTAACAGCATTTCTGCCGACAATCTCAAGTGGGAGTCGACAGAGACTCTTGACGTAGCCCTTGAAGGTTCTCTCTTTAATGACCGTTTCGATTTCACCATCGGTTATTTCAATAAGAGAAATGCAGACCTTCTTTACAACGTGACGCTTCCTGCATCGGCAGGTACAACGATCCTCGGTGGTGCCAACCTGCGTGTAATGCAGAATATCGGTACGATGTCCAACTACGGTTGGGAGCTTCAGTTCGGAGTCGACATTATCCGTAATGCTGATTGGAGATGGCGTTTCAATATAGATGCGTCGTTTGTGAAGAACAAGATTAACAAACTTCCTAACGGTCGTGACATAGCGAGCCAGGGCCTCTTCCAGGGTAAGTCGATCTACGAAAAGTATACTTACGAATTTGCAGGTGTGGACAGAACTACCGGTCATTCTCTTTATTATATGAATCCTGAGTCTCCCGACCTTTATTCATATGATGACAACGGCAATAAGGTATATGATACGAATGCATGGGAATCTAACGTTGCTGCAGCCAAAAAATCAGGTCACTATTTTGTTGACGAAAACGGCCGCGAATATACAGACCGTACGCAATACGCTTACCGCAAATGTCTCGGCACAGCCCTTCCGACTGTCTACGGATCATTTGGTACAAATCTTTCATGGAAAGGTATCAATCTCGGTCTTCTCTTCACTTACAGCCTCGGCGGTAAGTCTACAAACAGCAACTATCAGAGTTTGATGTCTTTCTCTAATAGCAGTGCCGGTGCGTTGCATAAGGATATTCTCAAATCATGGACACAGGCTCCTGAAGGCTCGACACCTCATTCACAGCTCGAGGACGGAACTTATCAGATTTCTACCGCCGATGTGGTAGGTGGAATACCTGTTGCCGATACTGAACTTTCTCAGTATAACAACACTTCCTCAAGCCGATTCCTTATTAATAATGATTATCTGACTCTGAAGAACCTTAATATCAGTTACGACCTTCCCCAGAAGTGGGTTAATGCGTTGCTGCTCCAGAATATCAATATCGGTTTCTCAGTAGACAATCTTTTCATTCTTTCAAAACAGAAAGGTTTCAACCCGCAGTACAGCTTCTCCGGAGGTCAGGGCGCATACTACGTGCCTGCACGAGTATTCTCGTTCCAGCTTTCTGTTAAATTCTAAAAATACATAAAGAGTCTAAATTTATGAATGCAAAAAAATTAATATATGCAGCGGCGGTATTGCTGGCGACAGGTTCGATAAGCTCCTGTTCTGACAATTATCTCCAATTGGCTCCCGAGACTTCCATATCCAATGATGACGTGACGAGTACTGTCAGTGGCGCGAGACTTGCCATGATAGGTATCTGTCAGGCAATGTGGCAGCAGTATCAGGATATAGCAGGAGCAGGTGGCAGCGGTTATAATTTCATGAATGGTGAGGCGTATATCAATCACCGTATGAACGACGCTTTCGGTCCTGATCATCATGTCGGCATGGCCATGTCGCAGTGGGGTTATGAAATTATGACGGGTCAGTCTCCTTGGCAGAAAGACAATTACGTCATGAACGTATTGCCTTGGAAATATTGTTATAATCTTATTCAGCAGGCAAATGTGATTCTCAGTGGAATCGATGCTGCGGAAGGAGCAGATGACGAGCGCGCTTTTGTGAAGGCTCAGGTCCTGACTCTCCGTGCTCACGGCTACACTAAACTGATGCAGTATTATGCTCCCCGCTGGGAAAACAGCCGTAACGGCGAGGCCGTATGTGCTGTGATGCGTACAGCTGGAAATGTTGAGGACGCTCCCCTCTGCACCATGAATGATGTGTTTAAACTGATCTATGACGATTTGAACACTGCTATTGAACTTTATCAGAGCAGCGGCTTGAAGAGAGAGACCAAGTGGATGCCTGATCTTAATGTCGCTTACGGTATCTATGCGCGCGCGGCCATGATCATTCATGACTATACTACTGCCCAGAAGATGGCTCACAATGCATCCGAAGGTTATGAGGTAATGGATAACAAGACATATATGGGTGGCTTCTATTCAGATAATAATGACTTTATGTGGGTATCGTCTGAAGTTGAGTCTGACATCTATTATTGGTCTGAGTATTGTATGTTTGCTCCTAATGGAAATTATACGGCGAAATGGCAGACTCCTGATGGTATAGACTATGATCTTTATCGTCAGCTTGATCCGAATGATATCCGTCGTCAGTGCTATCTGACACCTGATAAGATTGATGTGCTTGAGGCTGAAAGCAAGACCTACAATCCCGGTAAGATCACTGAAGCGGAGTTCTGGAATCCGGCTTTGGTCAACGCGACGGCCAACTGTGACCTTAGCATAGGTCCTTATGCGGCAAACAGAAATGACAGAGATGCAAAATGGGGTCTTTACAATGTGGCTGTATATTATTCAAATTATTATGCACGCAATCTTTTCACCGGAGATCTTTCTCTAATGGTCAACCCGGATAGTGAGAGCGGTGATCTGTATGCATATATCTATATTAAGGGTGCAGGAAATGTCCGTCTTTCCAAGACTGAATATGCTACCTTGAATTCTATTCCTTTCGGTGCGCAATATAAGATCTGGGCAGTCGCTCCTTACAGCTCGGGAACTTATCCCTTCATGCGTGCTACCGAAATGAAGCTACTCGAAGCCGAGGCTGCATATTATAATGGAGAGGAAACTACAGCTCTCGCACTGCTCAAGTCTATTAATGATATCCGTATCCCGGGTTATTCATTCTCGGGCAGTGGTCAGAAACTTCTTGATGAAATCCGCCTTTGCCGTCGTATCGAACTTTGGGGCGAGGGTTGCAACTGGTCGGACTTCAAACGTTGGAATCTTCCCATCGAACGTCGTGCATGGGTTCCGAATGATCCTACATCTGGCAACTGGCAGTCGGAGTTCGCAGTCGATACTCCGGTTGATGCAAACGGCGGCTGGCGCATGCTAATCCCGAGAAGTGAGATTGAATATAACAAGGCTATTGACAAGAATCTGCTCGAATATAATTAAATCAGAGACCTCCGCGTTTAGCGTGGTTATATTAAAAAACTCCGGCAATGTTTTTGCCGGAGTTTTTTTGTTTTTTTCAAGTATTTTGATTTACTTTGTGAATCTTTCATGTTTTAAGGGATACATGAATAGACGGTGTATATTTTAAACTTTTTATCGTCTTGCGCGTTCCCGGTCGTCATATAGTCAAATCAAATTTTAATTCAGTTGTATATGTCTAACAGATTAACACTAACGGTTGTAGGACTCGCACTTGCTGCCAGTGCGTTTTCAGCTCCTATTTCTCCGGAAGAGGCTCTTGAGAGAGCTGCTATTTCCGGTCCATCAAGAATCATGTCCGCATATGGTTCCGGACACGGCCTCGCTTATACGGCGCGTCTTGAAGATGGAGTAGCTTCAGCTTATATATTCACTCCATCTGATGGCAAAGGCTATACTATACTTAGTGCCGATGATACGGCTGTTCCTGTGCTCGGGTATTCCGATACAGGTGCTGTCGATGTCAATAATCTTCCACCTTCGCTCGTGTGGTGGCTCAATGAACAAGGCCGCAAAATTAAATATATGCAGGCCAAAGGTATAGATGGATCTTCTGTAAGACCTTATGCACCCGCTGATCTTTCTCCTTTGATGCCATTGCTCAAAACGACATGGAATCAGGATGCTCCGTATAATGGTCAGACACCGGTAATCAGCGGAACACAGACCCCCACCGGATGTGTTGCGACATCTTTCGCACAGGTTATGAAATATTTTAATTACCCCGAAAGAGGACAGGGAAGTATTCGTTATATGGATTCATCCGGCCGTAGTCGTACAATGAATTTCAACAAAGAGTTTGAATGGGATCAGATGCTTGATAATTATATTGCGGGAAATTATACTCAGGAGCAGGGTGATGCCGTGGCTTTCCTTATGAAGGCTTGCGGATATTCCGTAGAGATGAATTATGGCATGTATGCATCCGGTGCCGTAAGTATGAAACTTCCTAATGCCGCTATAACTTATTTCAAGTATGATGAAGCTACATATTATACTGAACGAGAGTTGTATTCTCTGGATCAATGGACGCGGCTCATATATGACAATATCAAGAATGTCGGCCCTGTAATTTATGATGGAAGTTCCGTTGACGGAGGACACTCTTTCGTATGCGATGGGTACGACGGTAACGGATATTTCCATTTCAATTGGGGCTGGGGTGGTATGTCAGATGGATATTACGTTCTTGATTCTTTGAATCCCGAATCTCAAGGTATAGGTGGAGCTGATGGTGGTTTCAATTACAGTCAGGGTATTATTCTCGGGTTGCAGCCTCCTACAGGAAAGCCTGCGGAACGTCGGCTTTCCAACATGATTGTCTATGGCAATGCTACTGCAAGTTTAAGTGGAGATAATATCCGCTTCAAGGCTGTTGATTCAACTCATCCCGGATGGGGAAATGCTTCCTATCGTGACATTGATGTAAGCATAGGAGCTATTTTTACAAAAATTGGAGAATCCGATCCTGTGGCGGAGGTGAATGGGGTTATGATGAATTCTGCTGGAAATAGCTTCTCTTCTGTGACTTTGTCTACTACTTCATATTGCCCGACATCAAGTATGAATCCTTCGATACCGGTGCCCGCACTTCCGGACGGACAGTATAAAGTGACACTTGCGACTAAAGACAATGAAGTGGCTGATGCTCCTTTGCAACCTATGGTCTGTCATTGGGGTGGCGTTAATTATTGTTATCTTACTGTCGAAGGTGGAGATCTGACTGTGTCTTCTGCATCTCCTTCTGTATTGTTATTTGAGAATTGTGATATTGCTTCTCCTCTATATCTTGGTCGGAATGCCAAACTTGTTTCTTCGATAAAGAATGACAGTGACATTCAGTTGTCAATCTGTTTTTCGCCCGTTCTTTATCGTTCAGGAGTCATTCAGTATCAAGGGGATATGATGCTTGCTACAGTAAATCCGGGTGAGACTCTCGATAAAAGTGCTCTTGTGGCGTTTAGAGCTGCTGACAATGCTACTGATACGGGGGCCGGTACATATGAACTTAAGATTATCAATCGTGCCGACAATCAGATAATTGGATCGTTCGGAGAATATGAATTATCATATGTGTCAGGTACGACTCAAGTTGCTCTTGATGAACTTGCGATACTCGATGCTCCCCAGGAAAGTGTCACATCAGGATCCCGTACTTTTGATAATACATATAAAGTAAACGATAGCGGAAAATTTGATCTCAACTTTAAATATACTGTTACACAGGGGTATCTGGACACCAGTGTGAGAATTATTGGCGCAAGATACAATCCTGAGACATCGAAATTTGAACCGTTTGAGAACGATTTGTATTATGATTTGCCATTCCTTGGAGAAGGCAGCGAGTCGAGTTTGATTATTCCTCTTGATTTTTCTGCAATGCCAGCCGGATATGTGTACAGGATTTCCGCTGCATATCTTAATAATGGATCCAATAAACTTCTTGGAAGCATATATATGACATTCAATTCAGGTTCAGGTGTGAATGGAATAGAAAATGATCCGGCTACAAACGAGATTTTATATTTCAATTTGCAAGGTGTATCAGTCGATAACCCTCAGCCCGGTCAGATATTGATTCGTAAATCAGGTACAAAAACAGAAAAAATCCGTTTTTAGACTATAACATGATAAAACTTAGATAAAAATCGGTGCGATCTCTAGCGGTCGCACTGATTTTTTATGTAATTTGTAATTTGACGTAATACGTAATAAACGAAGGGAGGCATTCTGCTCCGTCCATGCGTCCCATATTAATTTTTATTTTGAAGCACGCTCTTATGTGTAGTGACAAAAATAGTTTTTTTTTAAATTTTAGTAATAAAAAACTTGTGGATTAAAAAATAAATTGTAATTTTGCATTGTGAGTTATTCAAATACTTTCTACGAGTTAGTATTGAAAAATTTGATTGATACTTTGAGAATCAAATCGTGCAAAATACGAAATTTAATATAAATCTAACTAAAAATTTCAAATTATGAAGAAAATTTACGCTTTGATGGCACTTGCCACGACACTTACAGCTTCAGCTGTCGTGTCGCCTGTCGCCAAGAATGGTCTTGAGACAGCCATGAAAGAGAATGCAGCCACAGCGATCGGCGAGTACACCTTTGTTGAAAATAACAATGGCATGATGAAAGCTCCTGCTGTTGGTGACGTCAACAACTATTATGCATTTTCATATTATGGCCGTACTGACAAGGATAATAAGGAAAGAAATTATTGTACCATCCAGATCAAAAAGATAAGTGATACAGAGGTTGAGATTTACGGCCTTGCCACTCCTTTGGGAGATTTTGGTGTGAAAGGAACATATAATGCTTCTGCACAAACTATTACTATTGCACCTCAGTCTGTTGTCCCTGCAGGTGCGCTTGATCCCAGTATTGGAGAAATCAGACTTTATACTCAGGAGTTTGATGTTGTGGATGGTTACATCGAGAATGAAAGAGATATTCCAAGCATCACATTTACATACTGTCCCAATGGCGTTCAAATGAATGACGGAAGTGTCGGTTATATTGGAGGTTGGCTTCCTGACAGCAGTTACCAGCAGCTTTTATTCAATACGCCCGCAAATATCGGTACTAATTCCGGTTTTATAGGTGGATGGAAATATGGCGCAGCTTTTGGTGCTCTTGAGGATCTGTTCCCCGAAGCTCCGGCCTTTACATACAACAGCAGTGAATGGTCGTATGCCGGTAAGTCTTCATTTACTGACGGTTGGTTTGGTGTTCTCAGCAATGCAGGCTCCTTCCCCGCTTATGAGGTTGATACATATGTGAATAATGCTGATGGCAATATCTTTATGCTTAAGAATCCTTATGGTGCGGGTTCTCCTTACGCAAGCATCAATACATACAAGGAAGATGGTTTCCTTATTCTTGATATAACCAATCCTGACTGTGTTCTTGTTCGTCCCAATGTAAATGCTGGTTTTGTGGCTGAGGAGTATATGGGTGTCGTATCTAATATTGCACTTACAACAGCTGAAAGTGATCAGTATTATATGCAGGGTTATTCTTATGAGGATATCATCGAAGAAGGAGAGACTTTTGGAGATGAAATTGCAAACATCAACAGCAGCAGATTGGTTTCTCTTCCTACTTGCCGCTTACAAATGATTCCAGATTTCAATTTCCCTAATTATTGGATCGTAGGTGGTGGTGACAACAATCCGAGACCGATGGTATCAAAGATCCAGCTTGCAGATCCTTCCGGTGTCGAGGGTGTGATCAACGATACTGAGAATGCTCCCAAGCGCTTCTTCAACCTTCAGGGTCTTGAGATCGCTAATCCCGAGGCTGGTGAGCTCGTAATCGTTAAGCAGGGCAACAAGACTACAAAGACTATCGTTAAGTAATCACTTGCGAATAAAACATAAGAGTCTTTAAGACTCGGACAAAAGCGGACGCCACAAGGCGCCCGCTTTTTATTGTTTGGTTTCATAAACTAATTTTCGTATTTTTGTAACATGCATAATAACTGCGAGAAAAAGTCGGATAATAACTTTCGCGACCTACTCAAGCCGCGTCAGACCCGGCGTGCTTTTTTTTCATGATTACCGCGATCCTTGCATTTATATGTTTACTCTTCGAAAATCACAAGGAATACCGGTATTTTCTAATGTCGCAGGTAATCCGAAGATTGTCTCCGCTCCGGATGCTCCCCATATCGAACTGATGGACACAGGATGTATAGTCGGGGCAGAGATATTACGGACAGCCGGTATGCGGGCGGATTATCTGGATATTTATTCTTATATGATCATGCCCGATCATGTGCACTTGCTCCTTCGGGTAAAGAAACGGTTGGACAAGCCGGTTACAAAAATCATAGGCATAATAGAAATTGCCATTACATCAATTTGTTGCAAATCAGGTATTATTCTCCCAAATCAGTCGGTTTTTGAGAGAAATTGCATCCATGACCGGATACTTACCAAGGCCGGGCAATTGGATATACTGAAGAGGTATATCGCTGATAATCCCCGCCGCTATCTTGTCAAAAAACTTTATCCTGACCTTTTTCGCAGATATCTTTCGATTACTTTAGGAGAAAAACGTTTTGATTCTGTCGGTAACATATTTCTGCTTTCAAAGCTCCTGTTTCCGGTGCATGTGCGCAGACGCTGGACTCAGTTGGAGAAAGATGCCTATCGGGAGGTGTGTTTACAAATGGTTCTGGCGGATCATGTTATGATATCTCCTTTCATTCATACGCTGGAAAGAGAAATAATGAAAGATGCCCTTGATGCGGGAGGATTTATTATCAAAATCACAGAGAGAGGCTTTGCTGAACGATGGAAACCTGAAGGAAAATGGTTTGATTTGTGTGCTGCAGGACGTTATCTCGTAATTGCAGAATCCGGTTCTCCGGATATACGCAGAGATATGAATTATCAGATAGCTTCTCATATGAATGAACTTGCGGGTTATATCGCTGCCCTTCCCAAAGGTGGGTTCATGTCTGGTATTTAGGATATGCTGTCAGAGCCACAGGCTCTGACCACTCTACCGGAGGCGGCTGCATTGATCGGCAGGTAGGTCATGTGGTCAAAGCCTGTGGCTTTGACTATACTGACAGCTTTGACTGTACTGACAGCTTTGACTGGATTGGTGGCTTTGACTGGATTGGCGGTCCGCGATTTTTATTATTGAGAAAATTGTGTTAGTTTTGCATTTGAATCAAAAAGGAAAGGTAATCATGAAGAAATTATTTTATATTCTGCCGGTTGTGGCGTTGCTCGGTGCCTGTTCGCCTAAGTCAAACACAGTCACTGTGACCACGACCACTACGACGACCACCTCAACCCGGGATAACACGAATGACGGAACAGTTCCGGAACCTGTGAAGATGGAACAGAATGAGATCGGTTCCAAACCCCAGTATCGGGTCCTGAAAGCCACCGCCTTCAAGATGAGCGGTGACTATGCCGATCATGTGGCCGTGACATTAGGCGCGGATGGCAGACTGCTGTACTATCCGGCCCCCTCTGATCTCTCGGCGGCTTCCGTCCCTACGGAGATCGGTGACGGCTGGTGGCTCAACCGTCAGGGTATAGGCGAAGGGTCCGTCTTTACAAAATGGACATTCGATGAGTATCGCGCCCTTAAATCAGTTCCTTCGCAGGAAGAGATAAAGGCTGCAATAATTCCAGGGGCGAGAGTGACGTCATTCCGTAATCTTGCTGTGCCGGCATCGGAAGCGGCCCGGATGACACCTGCCGAACTTATGGAATATCTGAAATGACATTCTAAGAGAGTGTTTGAATTTAAATCAAATTAATACAAAGAGGATTTTTCGAGACAATTTCGCGAGCCGAAGAAGGAGCATAGCGGGCTATGCGACCGATGAGGATCGTGGAATTGGCCGGAAAAGACTTTGTATTGATTTGAAGTCAAACTCAATCATTCTCTTATATGTCAAGACGTTTTAAATTCAAACACTCTCGAAGAGCATGACTCCGGAATTCAAACAGACCTTCTTCCTTTCGGCCGGAGAGACAAATGCCGAACAGGATATATCATTGCCCCTGCTTACATCAAAGATCATAGATATAGCCACGGCGCATGCCAATTCTCTCGGCATCGGCAATCCTGCCATGGAGGCGCGGGGATGCGGCTGGGTGCTTTCGCGAATAGCCATAGAGATGGAGCGGTATCCGCATGTCAACGATACTTATTCGCTGACTACATGGATCGAATCCTGGAACAGGCATTTCTCAGTCCGCAATTTCATGATTGCGGATGCTTCCGGTTCTCCGCTCGGATACGCCACATCAGTCTGGATGGTGCTTGATACACGCACGCGTGAAAACGCGGGATTGTCTCATCTGTCGCTTGCCCCCGATATGATCACAGGAAAAGAATGCCCGATCTCCAGACCGGGCAGACATGCTGTGATAATGCCTTTTGACTACGAAGGCGATGTTTCTAAAGGAGCGTTGCGGGCGACTTCACTGGCATTCGATTATACCTTCATGTACAGCGATCTCGATTTCTATCGCCATGTCAATACTGTAAGATACGTGTCAATGCTGCTTAACCGGTTCTCTCTCGACGAGATGGATACCACGCAGGTCGGGAGGCTCGAGATGGCTTTCATGCATGAAGGACGCTATGGCGAGGCGGTAAGGCTCCTGCGTGCCGATGACGGCCTTCACACGGTATTCTCGCTTGCGGATGCCGCAGACGGCACGCCGCTGTTGTCGGCGGCTTTGTCGCGTCGGCCCCGCTCCTGAATCCGCTGCATGACAACCCAGAAGGCCGGTACGCACGTCGTGCCGATTATGGCGTTGACGATCATTCCGAATACTACGGCAGTTCCCAGGTCTATGCGTGAGTTGGCTCCCGCGCCGGTGGAGAAAAGCATCGGCAGAACTCCGAATATGAAAGCGAGCGCAGTCATCATGATGGGGCGGAATCTTATGACTCCCGCATTATGCGCGGCTTTGACTATGGGTACGCCTGTCTTGCGGAAATCCATGGCGTATTCCACGATAAGGATGGCGTTTTTGGCCGACATGCCGAGCACGAGGATAAGACCGATCTGAGTGTATATATTCACGCTCTGGTTCATCAGCATCGTTCCGAGCAACGTACCCAGGACTGCTATAGGCATGGCGAGTACGACGGCTATGGGGTCGGTCCAGCTTTCATACTGCGCGGCGAGAACCAGCAGCGTCATTATTATGGCGAATATGAACACGAGCGAGACGGTTGTCCCCGCCCGTGTTTCCTGATAGGCCATGCCGGTCCATGCGTACGAATAGTTCTGACCGAGAGTGTCCGAGACAATCTCTTCCATGGCCTTTATTCCGTCGGAGGAACTTACTCCCTTGGCAGGTGTCGTTGTGACGGATGCCGTGGTGTACATGTTGTAGCGGTTTACGGTCGGTTCTCCCATCACTTCCTTCATGGATGCGAAAGAGGAGAACGGAACCATGTCGCCCTGCGAATTTCTGACCGATAGCCTCATCACATCGTCAGGATTGGCGCGCGATGCGCCGTCAGCCTGCATTGTAACCTGGAAAGTGCGGTCGAAATCGACAAAATCATTCACATAGCTCGCTCCCATGAACTGGGACAGTACTGAATAGATATCGGAGACGGCCACACCCTGCATCTCTGCCTTATCCCTGTCGATATCTATCTGGTATTGCGGCACGTCGCCCTGATAGAGAGATGACACTGACGCTATGCGTGGATCTTTGGCGGCGGCTTCGCGTATGTCTTCTATCGCCTTCATCATCTGCTGGGCGCCGAGACTGTTTATGTCAAGCAGCTGCATCTGAAGTCCCGACGACAGACCGAGACCCATGATGGCCGGCGGATTGAGACAAAATGTGACGGCTTCCTGCCGGCGAGAGGCGATCTCCTGCACACGTGCCATGATTTCATTGATATTCCCTCCGTGCCTGCGGTCTTTCCAAGGTACAAGCATGATGTTGAGAGATGCCATATTGGAGGATTGTCCTCCTCCCATCATGGAAAATCCGACTATGCTCATTACATCCTTTACCTGCGGCACTTCTTTCTTTATATCGGCCGAGATGGCGTTGACGACTTTTTCTGTACGTTCTATCGATGCGCCGGTAGGCAGCTGTACCGAAGCCATGAAATATCCCATGTCTTCCTCCGGAAGATAACTGGAAGGACGGTTCACAAACCATATGAGCGCGATAACCGCTATTGCCGAATATATTCCTAAAGTGATGCCGGGACGGCGCAGCAGCTTGCCGATGGTGCGCTCGTAAAGATCGAGTGTCCACTGGAAACCACGGTTGAATCCTTTGTAAAGAATATTTTTTGTCGGCTTGCGCGGTTTAAGTAGCAAAGCGCACAGGGCCGGCGTCAGCGTCAGGGCATTGAATCCGGAGAATGCCGTCGATACGGCGATGGTGAGCGCGAACTGCTTGTAAAGTTGTCCCGTGATGCCAGAGATGAAAGCTGTAGGAATAAATACTGACATGAGCACGAGCACTTCGCCCACCACAGGACCTGTAAGTTCGTTCATGGCCTTTATGGCGGCGTCGCGCGATGACAACACTCCTTTGTCCACAAGACGCGAGCAATCCTCCACAACCACTATGGCGTCGTCGACCACGATGGCGATGGCCAGCACAAGTCCGAACATGGTAAGCGTGTTGAGGGAGAATCCCATTATTTTCATTACTGCGAATGTGGCGATAAGCGATACGGGAATGGTGATCATCGGTATCACTACCGCACGCCAGTTCTGCAGGAAGAAGAGTATGACCACCATAACGATAAGCGTGGTCAGAAGAAAAGTCGTGAGCACATCGCTCAGTGATTCGCGTACGTAATCGGTAGAATTGAGAATTATGCGGTATTTCACTCCATCGGGAAAATACCGGCTCAATCTGTCAAGCTCCTTTATGGCTCCGTCCGCCACATCGATGGCGTTCGCGCCCGGCAACTGCTGGACACCGAGCAGCGCGACTTCCTTTCCGTTGACGCGCGACACGACGTCATAACTCTCACTGCCGAGTTCGACCCTTGCCACATCTTTCAGGCGCAGAATGCCCGTGCGGTCCGTGCGGATAATGATATTGCCGAACTCATCCGTGCTCCTGAGCTGCCCCTGGCTTGTAAGTGTGAACTCAAATTCCGATTTCGAATCCCCAGGAGGATTACCTACCTGTCCGGCGGAGACCTCCATGTTCTGAGACCGGATGGCGGCGGATACTTCTGCAGGTGTGACGCCGCGTGCCCGCATGCGTTCCGGATCGAGCCATATGCGCATGCTGTATTTCCCGGCACCGAACGCCTGGACGCCTCCGACGCCCGATACGCGTGAGATCGGGTCTACCAGATTGAGCTGGGCATAGTTGGCCAGATAAAGGGCGTCGTATCTGTCGGGATCATCGCTTTCGAGGGTGCAGAACAGCACCTGGTTGGTCGATTCCTTTCTGACACTTACTCCCTGTTCGGTCACGGCTTGGGGAAGTGTGGAAGTGACCTGCGACATACGGTTCTGCACATCGATGGCGGCCTGATCGAGATCGGTGCCGTTAGCGAATGTGATGGTCAGCGAATAAGAGCCGTCGGAACTTGTGGAACTCATGTAGAGCATTCCCTCGACGCCGTTGACCTGCGCTTCGATGGGAACGCCTACGGCCTGCGCTACAGTGCGTGCGTTGGCGCCCGGATAAGTGGCCGAAACGCTGACGGTAGGAGGTGTTATGTCGGGATACTGCGCGATCGGAAGAGAGAAAACGCACAGTGCTCCGGCGATAACCATCAATATGGCGATGACCGTCGCGAAGATAGGCCGCTTTATAAAAAATGTAGAGAACATAGGCTGCTTCTTAAAGGTTTTTACTTCCTGAGGACTGGTTTTACTTTCATCCCGTTGCGCACGGTGAGCAATGCCTCCGTGACATAGCGGTCACCGGCTTTTATACCTTTTTCGATCACACGCAGTGAGTCCTTGTAAAGCGGACCCACGGTGACAGGAGTATATACCACCTTGTCCGAGTCGTTGACTACATAAAGATACTTCCCGAGCTGATCGGTCGAGAGTGCGGCGTCATTTACTACAACGGCCTTGGCATCCGTGCCGTATGGCAGGGATACGGTCACATACATGCCGTCTTTCAGTTCGTTGTTTATGTTGTTTACGGATCCGACGAGTTGCAGAGATCCTGTTGAAGTGTTGACCGAAGGTGCCACATAGTAAAGATCGGCAGTGTACTTGTGAGGCATTGTTGTCTGGAATTTCAACGGAATGTTGCGGTACAGGGCGCCCGACGAACCCTTGTCGGCTCCAAGCAATGTCCTGTATTGGTCATCCTCGATCGAGAAAGTCGCGTCGAATACGGAGTTGTCATAAATTGTGGCGAGTGTCTGCGGATTGCTTTCTCCGTTGACATAATTTCCGGCCGATATGGCATTGTGCGTTATGTATCCGGATATCGGCGCGCGCACCGTGCATTTGGCGAGCATTGTCTGTGCGTTCTCAAGGGCCGCCTGTGCGTTTCTTATCGATGCCTCTGCCTGGCGCAGTGATGACTGCGACTGCAGAAGCTCCATTTTCGATACGGCATCCTGTTCATAGGCTTTCTGCATGGCCGCGCTCTGGGTCGAATAATAGTCGCGCTGGCTTTTTGCGGTTGTCAGCGACGCCTGTGCCTGTTCGACGGCATCGCGGTATTTGGTGGATTCTATCGTGAAAAGCACCTGCCCTTTGTTTACGTATGATCCTGATTTGAAATTCTGGGTCAGCAACCGGCCGCTTACCTCGCCGACAACGTCAGCTTTGTTATGGGCCTCGAGATATCCGGGATAATCCTTGTGGAGAACGATCGAGTCTGTCTGTGCTTCGGCAACATTTATGGCGGGGACAGTGTCCGACTCTTTCTCTTTGCTTCTATGACATGCGCCGGTCATTACGGCCGTCGCCGCTATCAGGTATAAATATTTTTTCATAATCGATCTCTTTATATTAAGAAGCTGTTAAAATCATCACCATCCGCCGCCCAATGCTGTATAGAGCGTCACAAGGGCCGCGAGTTGCGCCGCATGGGTGCTTACTACGGAGTTTTCATATTGGAGGACTGTCGTTTCCGCATCCGCCACATCTGAGAAATCGTTGAGACCCTGTTTGTACCGGTCCACCTGTAGTTCCAGCAGTTTCCTGGCGTTGCGCAGAAGCTGTTCGTCATATACGAGCTGGTCCGATACGGATTGCCATGACACCATGGCATTGTTGACTTCCTGCACTGCTGTCATTACGGTAAGATTATATTCGTCGATCTGCGCTTCCATATTGGCTTTCGCTTCGGCGACTCTCGCGTTGCGTGCCATACCGTCGAAAATTGTCCACGACAGTGTCGGCATTACGGAATAATACAATGATCCGGACCCGAAAAGGTCTTTAAGGGAATTCGCCTGAGTCCCTATGCCTGCGCTTACGGACAGTGTGGGCAGGAAATCCTTTTTAGCTATTCCGACTTGGGCGGCGGTGACGGCAAGCTGTTTTTCCGCCGCCACTATATCAGGCCTGCGGCGCAGCAGGGCCTCGGGCGCGCCGGTCATCCCCGGCGGAGGAGTGGCCGGCAGAGGGAATGTCTCTTTCAGTCCCTCAAGTCTGTCGGGGTATTCTCCGCAAAGTATGGCTATCTGATTGACCGCTGTCGAGATGTCGGCTTTGAGCGCAGGAGTCGTCGAGCGTGTGTTCTCCACTACCATCTCTGCCTGAAGAACGTCTACCGCCGGAACAAGCCCGACTTCATACCGGGTCTTTGCTATGTGCAGAAGTTCCTCCGAATTGGCGATATTGCGTTCGGCTATCTCGAGTTCGGCCTGGGCGAGCCGGAGATTGAAATAGGCTTTCGCCAGATTGGAACACAACGATACAAGAGTGGCGTCATAGTCGGCGATTGATGCCTCGTATGAATACCGGTCGGCTTTCGACTGGGCGCTGATTCGGCCGAATACGTCGATCTCCCAGTTCATCGTCAGTCCGAGATTGAAATAACTCATCACATCTTCATGTCCGTGCGTGCCATGTACGGTATTGGCCGTCTGGTCGCGGGTCCATGAACCTGAAACCCCGAGTGTGGGGTAGTATCCGCCTTTTGTGGCGCGGCTTACCTGACGGGCGGCCTCTATGCGCTGCTGAGCCGCAAGAACATTGAAATTGTTTTCCACGGCACGGTTGATCAGTGCCTTGAGAATAGGGTCGTTGAACGATTCCCACCACTTGTCGTCGCTCGGAGTGGTCTGGAAATATTGTTGATCAAGTTCCCAGTTTTCCGGCAGACTGTCGCGGAGGACGCCGGCAGGAATCGATGTGGCCGATGCTGGCAAAGCGGCGCAGGCCAGCAGCAATGTTATGACTGATGTGTTTTTCATAAAGATCAATATGGATATCCTTTAAACTGTCTTAAAATGTATAAAGTTCATAAATGTTCTGGTTCTTTTTTATCGCGGATTTTTGTCGCGGCCATTGAAAAAATATGTCAACTTTTTAATATCATGTGGTGTTGTAAGTGCATGATGATTTGAATATTTTTAACTTAATTAATTATAGAATACTATGAACACAGCACCTCTTCAGGGCATAAAGGTGATTGACTTCACCAATGTCCAGTCCGGACCTTCCTGTACGCAACTTCTCGCATGGCTCGGAGCCGATGTGATCAAGATCGAGCGTCCCGGTTCGGGCGATGCGACCCGTAATGAACTTCAATTCGATCCTGACTGCCCGAGTTATTATTTCCTGCAGTTGAATTCAGATAAAAGATCACTTGCACTTGACGCCGCCACACCCGACGGAAGGGCGATTCTCACCAAACTGCTCGAGACCGCCGATGTATTTATCGAGAATCTGCACCCCGGGGCAATGGATAAACTCGGTTTCAGCTGGGAAGTAGTCCACAAACTCAATCCAAAATGCGTCTATGCAACGATCAAGGGTTTCCCTGTATCTTCGAAATATGCCGATCTGAAGGCCTATGAGCCAGTCGCACAGGTTACGGCAGGCGCCGCTTCCACCACCGGGTGGTGGGAAGGCCCGGAGAATATACCGACGCAGAGTGGTGCGGCGCTCGGTGACTCCAATACCGGCATGCATTGCGCCATCGGTATTCTTGCAGCTTTGTTACAGCGCAATGTCACCGGCGAGGGATCGTTTGTCTATCAGTCCATGCATAATGCCTGTCTGAATCTGTGCCGTATCAAGACTCGTGACCAGCTTACACTCGACCGCATCGGTTATCTTACGCAGTTCCCGCAGTATCCAGATCAGAAATTCGGAGATTTTGTGCCGCGTTCCGGCAACCAGGAAGGTTCCGGAGTGCTGGGATGGACATATAAGTGTAAAGGATGGGAGACGGATCCCAATGCATATGCCTACATTATCCTGCAGCGCGGCCAGAAGGATTTCGAATTGGCATGCAAGGCCTTCGGTTTCGAGGATTGGCTCACAAATCCCGACTTCAACACCGCCGATGCACGTGACCGCCACAAACAGGCCATCTACAAACGTATAGGCGAGTGGGCGATCGACAAGGACAAATATGAGGTGACGGAGATCCTTTCCAAAGCCGGTGTCCCCGTGGCTCCTGTGCTTAATACCAAGGAGATCATGGATGACCAGAGCCTTTATGACGGCAATACTCTTGTAAAGATCAATCAGGGAGGAAAAGTCGGGGAGTTTGTTACTGTCGGAGTGCCTTTCACAATATCAAATTATCAGCCTCAGTACGGTCCTTGTCCGACACTCGGAGGCAATACCGACGAGATACTGAAAGAATATGGTTTCTCTGATGATCAGATAAAAGAATTTGCCGCCAACGGGACGACGGCTCCACTTCCTAAAAAATGACAATTATGGAAACTGCAGATAATAAATCGTGTGGATGTGCTTCTAAACCTGCACCGAAATTTCCGGAGCAGGTGACGGGAATGTATATTCTCGCACGCGCTCTCAAGAATGTAGGCATCAGAAATGTCTATGGCCTTGTAGGCATACCGATCACTGAAGCCGCCTATCTGGTCCAGGAGCAGGGCATCCGTTTTGTCGGATTCCGTTTCGAGCAGCAGGCCGGCATGGCTGCCGCTACCGAAGGATTCCTCACCAAGACTCCCGGCGTGCTGATGACTGTGTCTTCGCTCGGATTTCTCAACGGCCTGACGGCTACAGCCAATGCTACTGTCAATTGCTATCCGATGATACAGATATCGGGTGCATCCGATCCGACCATGGTCGATATGAAAATGGGGACCTATGAGGAACTGGACCAGCTTAATACGGCACGTCCACTTGTAAAGGCCGCTTTTCGCTGCTCTCATGCCAGAGACATTCCGTCGGCTGTCAACCGCGCCTATCGCGCTGCTGTCAGCGGACGCCCGGGTGGAGTCTACATCGATATGACAACTCCGGCTCTCGGAGAGGTCATGGATGCGGCGGAGGCCGAGAAGCTTTTTTATACTCCTGTCGATCCTTATGCCCCCACAGCTCCGAACAAGGATGCCGTGGATCGTGCGGTAGAACTGATAGCCAATGCCAGACGTCCCGCCATACTTCTTGGTAAAGGCGCGGCCTATTCGCAGATAGATGACAAGATCAAGACATTGATCGAGAAATATAATATTCCTTATTTTCCGATGTCCATGGCAAAAGGGCTTATGCCCGACGAAGGCCCTCTCAGCGCGCTCTCATGCCGTTCGACCATAATGGAGAAAGCGGACGTAGTGGTGATGATCGGAGCCCGTCTCAACTGGCTGCTAAGTTTCGGCAAAGGTAAATGGAGTCCCGACACAAAATTTGTCCATCTTGATGTAGATCCGCAGGAGATAGATACCAACCGTCCATGCGCGGCTCCGGTGGTAGGAGATCTCGGGATGTCGGTCGACGCCCTGATCTCGGGTCTGGAAGGCAAGAAACTTGCTGTTGATCCGCAATGGGTGCCTGCTCTTCAGGCAGAGACCAAAGCTAAAAACGCCAAGTTTACGACAAGACTGATGGAGGCGTCCGCACTCTCTCCCATGAATCATTGGAGCGCTCTGAGTGCCATCAAACCGGTTCTGGCGGAGAATCCTGACGTCATACTTGTCAATGAAGGCGCGAATACACTCGACGATACGCGCGACACGATATCAATGTCTCTGCCGCGTCACCGGGTGGACTGTGCCACCTGGGCGATCATGGGCATGGGCATGGGTTCATGTATCGGCGCCGCCGTGGCCACCGGCAAGAAAGTAGTGGCCATAGAGGGTGATTCGGCCTTCGGCTTCTCCGGAATGGAATTCTCCACGATATGCCGTTTCAAGTTGCCTGTGACTGTGGTCATATTCAACAACGGAGGCATTTACAATGGTATCGGAAAACCGCTGGACGATACGACCGATCCTGCTCCGACCACTCTCGACATACATGCCCGCTATGACAAGATGGCGGAGGCGTTCGGTGCAGACGCATATTATGTGCAGACGCCTGAAGAGCTTGCGGCCGCGCTCAAGGCATCTATCGCCTCCGGGCGTCCGTCACTGATAGATGTGCAGCTCGCCGCCGACGCCGGCAAGGAATCGGGCCATATCGGCTATCTCAATCCGGTCCCCTTGCAGCAGATCACAGTATAAACAGAAAAAGGGACGGCCTGATATGATCATATCTTGTCGTCCTTCTTTCATAATTCCACGAAGACTATGGAACATATAATTCTTTACGCAATCGTCCCGATACTGGTGGTCATGCTGCTTGGATATTATTCGGGAAAGACAGGGGCCTTTTCGGGTGCGGACGCCCGTGTCCTCAACAAGGTCGTGCTCAACTATGCGTTGCCTGCAGCCTTGTTCATATCTATTGTAAAAGCCAACCGAGAGATGCTCAGTGTCGATCTGAAGCTTACGATAATCTCGTTTGTGGTGCTTATCGCCTGTTTCTTTCTTGTCTATTTCGTGTTCAGATACATGTATAAGGACACAATGGCCGAATCGGCCATATCTGCCTTGATCTCCGGTTCGCCGACTATCGGTTTCCTCGGATTCGCTGTGTTGCAGCCGATATTCGGAGATTCGGCATCCGTGGGTCTTGTCATCGCTATCGTGGCCATAGAGGTCAATGCGATCGGCATACCTATAGGTCTTGCGCTGCTGAACGCCGGCAATGCGAAACAGGTTGCCGCTGCCTCCGGTGTCAAAAAGACCAATCCCTGGCTTCCGGTGCTCAATGCAATCAAGGAGCCCGTGGCATGGGCGCCGATACTTGCGGTGATTCTGGTGCTCTGCGGTCTGAAATGGCCCGCCTATCTTGATCCCTCTTTCGACCTTATCAAGGGTGCGAACGCCTCGGTAGCCGTGTTTGCGGCCGGTATCACACTTTCTTCCGTGAAGATCAAGATCAACGGTCAGGCGATCATGGGGTCGTTTCTCAAACTGATCGTTATGCCTCTTGCCATCCTGATAGTCGGCATCATTTTCAAGATGGAGCCCACGAATCTCAAGATGCTCGTGGTCTGTGCCGCTCTTCCTCCGGCTTTCTCCGGTATTATAATCGCAAGCCGTTATAACTGCTATGTGGCCACAGGTACATCCTCACTTGCCCTCTCGACAATACTTTTCATGGGTTTCTGTCCTCTATGGTTATGGCTCACGGACTTATGTATAAACTGGTTCCATCTGGCCGCGTGAGGACGTTCACCGGATGGAAACTATAAAGACTTGAATTATGGATACAACTAAAAATAATGCCGCCGCGCGCTCCAATCCTGTCGATACGGATGGTAACAATGCGGAGTTTCTTAATAAAAGCGGGTGGACATTCATTGTAATAGGAATAATAGCGTTTATCATAGGATTGCTGGTGGATGTCAGCGGAATATGGATCTCGGGATGCGCCGCCATCACATCCGGATGCTATCTTCTGGTAAAAGGTAAACAGCAGCTCCATGCCCGACAGTAATATCCCATAACCTTGAGGAGCCGTGATCCGGCAGAAAGGGTCTCGGCTCCTTTTATATTCTATGTTCCTTTTATATTCTATATGTAATGACCTCAAAACCGACATATTGGAATATCGACCGTATAATGAAGCTCATTATCGGGCTTCTGATAGCCGCCGCGCTCGTCTGGCTTGTAAGATACCTGAGCGATGTGCTTCTGCCATTTTTTGTGGCATGTTTTGTGGCTTATCTGCTCCAGCCTGTAGTGGTTTTCAATCAGCGTGTCACCCGTACCAAGGGGCGTGTGATCGCAGCCGTCCTCACGGTGTTAGAGGTGTCGGCGCTGATCGGACTTATGATCTATCTGTTTCTGCCATCGGTGATAAAAGAAACGGATATGCTCGGAGCGATAATCAGGAATGTATCGTCCGGAAAGCAGCCGGTGCCGGAATATTGCACGAAAATAATTGAATTCGTGGAGCGTTATGCCAATCCCGACACTATCAGGCAGACCCTCGAAAGCATGCATATCGATCAGCTCCTGTCCAAAGGAACCTCGTTGCTTGCCGAATCGATAGATGTGATCATCGATGCGCTCGGATGGCTTCTGACATTGATTTATATTCTTTTCATATTGATAGATTATCCGCAGATCGTGCGTGGATTCAAGATGATATTCCCTCATAAATATCGCGGACGCGCCTTGCAGGTCATTGATGATGTCAAAGATAATCTGAACCATTATTTCCGTGGTCAGGGTTTTGTGGCGCTATGTGCGATGGTTTTCTATTGCATCGGTTTCCGGATTGTAGGAATGCCGCTGGCGATTCCGATGGGTCTGCTTGTAGGACTTCTTTATATGATACCTTATTTCCAGTATGTCACGCTTGTTCCCGTCACGATCATATGTTTCATATATTCGTTGGGAGGTGAAGCGGATTTTCTTCCGTTGCTGGGAAAGTGCGGACTTGTCTATGTGATCAGCCAAAGCATTTGCGATTACATCATAACTCCGCATGTCATGGGTAAGGAAATGGGCTGTGTCGGTTGATAAACTCCAGAATCGCCTTGTTCTTTTCTTTTGCCTGAAAG
>OHAJ01000052.1_pt1 | contig 64963 bp, 41 predicted proteins | sample 1577101 | NCBI WGS metagenome assembly OHAJ01 (sample SAMEA3541531, study PRJEB24748) | human gut metagenome | biome: human gut; feature: human-associated habitat; material: faeces | place: China | collected 2012
AAGTACCTTTTTTCTTTGCAGTTACTTTACCTTTGCTATTAACTGTAGCAATCTTAGATTTTGATGTTGTCCATTTTACTGACTTAACATTAGCATTCTTTGGATAAGCAGTAGCTTTTAGTGTAACTGTTTTCTGTTTAGCTTTGCCCTTTACTTTTAGGATAGCTGAATTTCTGTTTAATTTAACAGATGTTACAGGTTGCTTTACTGTTACCTTAATAGTTGCATATTTTTTACTGCCGTCTAGTGCCATTGCTTTAATTGTAGCATTACCTCTACCTTTTGCAGTAATTTTACCACTTTGGTTTACTGTTGCTATCTTTGAGTTAGAAGTTGTCCACTTTAGCTTTTTGTTAGTTGCATTAGTTGGACTAACCTTAACTTTAACAGTTGCACTTCTGCCATTTAATAATGTAACAGATTTCTTACTTAATGAAACTTTAGTAACTTTCTTTACTGTTGGTTTTGTTGGATTAGTAGGTTCGGCTTTAGGATTCACCTTTACTTTAAATGTATCTATATAGTCATAATGCTGTACAGTTACAGTTCTCTCACCTACTCTAGTAAGGTCATAATCTAATGTATAGTTTTCTACTACTTTGGAAGTACCATCCTTGTAATAAACAGTAACTTCAAGACCTGAAATATCTAAACCTTCACCTTCAGTATATTCTGTTTTATTAGGTAGCTTTGTTACTGCAATTCTATCAATATTATTGACCTTTATTTTACAAGTTGTTACAACAGGTTCTTTATCATCAGGATTTTGTACTGAAATTGAAATTGTTGCATCACCAACACTTTTAGCAGTTACTTTACCGTCATTATCCACAGTTGCAACTTCCGGATTACTTGAAGTCCACTTAATCTCTGCTTCTGTTCTAACATTTTCAAATGTAGGAACTAAGTAAACAAAATTGTCAACTGTAAGGTTAGCACTTCTTGTGTTAAGTTTTACATTAGTATTGTGAATTTCGTATGTAGAACCTTTTGATGTATCCCACTTACCGTCAGAATGTAGATAGTACCAATTACCTTTGTATAAATAACCCGATGGGTCAACTGAAATTCTACTATTACTGTTAACAACATAAATCATATTGTCAAAGTTATCAACACCATCCGGATAAAGGTCACACTCTCCTGCTTTGTATCTATCCAGATTAATACTAAAAGTTTGTAAGTTCTTGTTATAATTAGGGTCATAATCGTTACCTAGTGGTCTTTTTTCAGAACCCTCAATACCGTTGGTAAATATAATATTATGTACATTCTCTGCAACATCAATGTAATAAACAACAGAATCATCATCTGTTTTAATAGAAGTAGGTCTCATTATGTAAGAATGTTGCTGGTCGTAACAAGCATCTTCACCACTCCACCAAAAAGCACAAGCAGTTGCATTGCTAAAATTAAACCACTTTTCTGGCATCGCAAAGAAATATCTCTTTGACTTATTGTTTATAGGACCTGTATAAGTACCACCTAAACTTGTAACAAATTTAGATTTTCTCATTTCAGGTGTTACTTTTTTATCATTTACATAAACTCTAACCTTTAGCTTTGCAGTTAAAACAATTTTTACTGTTGAATTAGGTTCTGTGATTGTTAGTAAAGCATTTTCAGAACCGGGATCTTTCTCACCATAATAAACATAGCCAGGTTCCCATTGACCATTAGTAGTTACATAAAATTCATATGGTGTACCGTCTGTCTTAGGGTTTACGCCTTTTAATGTAATCTCATAAGAACCATCTTGGTTCTTTGTCATCTTATTTATTTCATTATCTTTTTCCCAATCAATACCGTTACAAAGACCGGCTTCACCTGCAACATAATGGGTAGTTTCTGTTGGTACAACTTTACCCGGTGCATCTACACCATCAACAAGCACTTTTACAAAGCCATCTGTAATTACTTTACCGTCTTTGTTTCTGGTACCCTTCAAAGTTAAAATAATATCAACTGTTGAATTATCCATTGGTACGGAAAATTCAATATCTTGTGGGTTATTCTCACCAAGATTTGAACCGAAATTAACACTCCAATCATGATCTTCTGTAACCTTGATTGAGTAACAATCTGACTTAGAAACATTTGTATATGTTTTCTTGTAAGTACCGTCCGACTGAATCACCATATCATCAGCTACAGTTGTTGGGTCCCATTTTGCACCTAAAAACGGTGCATCACCTACAACTGTATAAGTATGAGTCTTATCAATTGTAGTAGCTGATACTGATAGCCCACTAAAAATTGAACATACCATTAATAATGATAAAAACACACTAAAGAATTTATTTATTCTCATATGTAGCCCTCCTACATTAATATAGTTATATTTTACCATAATATAAAAACTTGTTCTACAATAATAATACACCAACATTCTTATAATGATTTATGCAATATGCTTAAACTTTTTGAACTATTTTTTAATAGTAAAAGAAAATCAGATGGCAATATAATCACCATCTGATTTCTTAATTGTATATATTCTGTTTTATATGAGGAATGTAAAAAAGTATTAGTCTGCAATCTTAGTCATATTACCATTTGAGAAAGTATATGTACCTTTTTCAAAATGATAGTTCTGACCGTTTCTGCTATCCCAACTACCGTTACCGTTGTTAAAGCAAACATTTGCATAAGTTGAAGTACCTAGGTCAATTGTATACTTATGAGTATAACCTGTCTTTTCGTTAGTTGAAGTCATTTTGTTACCAGGAGCATCAGTCCAAGAGCCATTACCTACCTGATAATGAATATATGGAGTTGAGTAACCCTTGTAGTAGATTGTTACTACATTTTCTGAAGCTTTGTCTACTGTAACTTCAATTGATCTGCCGGCAATATACTTACCATTGTGCTTAATTTGTAATAGCATTGTATATTTTCCTGCTTCCTTAGGTGTCCAGTTAGCAGTTCTGTCGCTATTTGTTGTAAGTGTTTCTGTCTTGTTATCTTTAGTTACCGTATAAGTATAATCGTGATATGTAACAAGTGATGATAGATTCTTAATATCAGCACTAAATTTAACTATATCATTTACTTTTACTGTACTACTGCTAATATTTAAATTATCAATACAAGCTTGAGCAACATAAATACTTTTTGTAACTGTTACTGTTGCACCGGTAGCGTCCTTAACTGTTACTTCATAGTTATAGTTACCAATATATTCAGGAATAACTGTGAAAATATTCTTAGTTGAAAATGGCTGTAAAACAGTTCTTGTATTGTACTGGTTCATTGCAAATTCATACTGATATGGTGCTTTACCACCTGATGCATTAACTGACATATTAACATTATCACAGAAAGGAACTGAACCTGTGTTTGAATTAATGTTAAATTGGTTTATCTTTAGAGGTTGTTTCTCTGCAACTGTAACAGTTTTTTCAGCCATTACATAATTAGTTGAGCCATAGCTTTCTTTTGAATAAACTCTAACCCTATAAGTACCGGATTTGTTAAACTGCCATAAACAACTACTGGCACCTGCATAGTCATAAATTGTAACTTCGTGATTGTTTGAATCTAAATATGTGTATTTACTTACAGCATTGGAAGTAGCATTTTTTAATTTAACTTTCATATCTATAAAATCACCAACAGTGATTTTACCATCAGCCGGAGTAATATCAAATGATTCAATACCGAATTTATCATCTTCTACCGGAGTAATTACACCATTCTTAAATGTGTATGTACCCTTGTTGAAACGATAGTTTTTACCATTGTTGCTGTCCCAATTACCGTTGCCGTCATTGAAACATACATTTGCGTAATTCTTATCGCCAAGGTTAATTACGTACTTATGTGAATAACCGTCTTTTTCGTTAGTTGCAATCATTTTGTAACCCGGTGCGTTAGTCCAAGAACCATTTTCTACCTGATAGTGAATGTATGGAGAATAATAACCAACATAGTAAATTACAACTAGATTATCAGTTGTGTCTTTCTTATTAACAACATAGTTCACTGTCTTTGTTGCAGACTGACCGGACATATCACCCATATTACAAGTGATTGTATAATTACCGGCTTCAGTTGGTGTCCAATCTACTGAAGCATTGTATGGATCTTCCAGAGTTTCTACAACATTTCCATCTTTCTTAATCTCATATTTCAGATAATTATATCTGCCATACTTTGATTGAGAATATTCAATATCTGCCTTAATATTAATCTTTGTACCAACATACTGTGGAGAAGTTGGTGAAGTAACAATATTTTTGATTGTTAATGTATTTACCTTAATTGGCTTAAATGTTTTTGTTAGAGTCTTACCATCAGCATCTGTTACCTTAGCAAATACTGTGATATCACCACCCTTTTTTGCATAGAAGTAATAAGAAGAGTTAGTAGTTTTTTCTGTCTTTGTATTACCGTCTTGAGTGTAACCAAATTCATATGTATATGGAGTTTTACCACCAGATGCTGTAATATAGCAACTAACACAACCGTTTACATATGTTGAATCACTAGGAAACACTTCTGCATTATCGATTTTAAATTCTTTCTTTGGTGAAACTATAACAGTCTTTTCAGCCATTACATAATCTTTTGCATTATAGCTTTCTTTTGAATAAACTCTAACTTTATAAGCACCGGCTTCACTAGTCTGCCATGAACAACCACTGACACTCGCATAGTCATAAATTGTATATTCTTTATTGTTTGAATCTAAATATGTGAATTTACTTACAGCACCGGAAGTAGCATTCTTAAGTGTTACTTTCATTGAAACATAATCACCTGCTTCAATTTTACCATCTGCCGGAGTAATATCGAATGACTTAATGCCAAAATTATTATCAACTGCAATTGGTGTAATTACACCATTTTTAAATGTATATGTGCCCTTTTTGAACTTATAGTTTTGACCGTTTTTACTATCCCAATTATTATTACCATCATTGAAACAAACATTAGCATAGTCTGATGTACCTAGGTCAATTGTATATGTATGTGTGTAACCATCAACTGTTGTATCAGGTGTCATTGCTTTACCCGGTGCTGTAGTCCAGTTACCATCACCTACCTGATAATGGATATATGGTGATGAGTAACCTTTGTAGTAAATTGTTACTGCATTCTTATCAGGAGTAGTACCGCCAGCATTTACAGTAATATCTTTTGAATTACCATTTAATTTTACTGTACCGTTTAAATCTGACTTATATGTTTTATTATTGTTATTATCTACAATCTTAACATCTGATACAGATAGTGTACTGTCATTATTATCTGTGTCCTGAAAACTAAATGTCCAAGTATAATCCTCTACATTATTAGAATTCAAGTTTTCAACTATACTGTTTAAATCGTATGTAAATGTACCCTTAGCTTCTGTTTTTGTGCCATCAAAGGAGTAATCATTATTTACATAATAATTACTATATGTTTCAAATGGTTCAGAATAAGATGAATAAGTTGAACCTGTTGCTTTATTCTTAGCAATAATTTTAATTTCTATATCATTACGGCTCTTTGAACTTAGTGTATATTCTAAATTAATATTTGAACAATCAGATACCGGCTTTACAGATATTCTTGCTATATTATCAATACAATTAGCTCTTACTCTATTTGATAAAACTGTACTATTATTTACTGATGAAGTTATATTGATTGAATCATAAGAAATCCAAATATATCCGTTATTCATCCAATCATCACCCCAAGAGTTTGCTACCTTGAAAGCACCCTTTTCGCCTTCTTGTACCTTACCATCTTCATTAATATCATACCAAATGTCATCATCATAACCAACAATAGTCATACGATGACCACCTCTTGTTGACACAAGATAAGGTACTATATACTGTCCGGCATACTTTGTATTTTCCGGTACTTGACTATTCTTTTGAATTATTCCATAAGTAAATCCGTATGATGCATGTGTTGAAAAAGTAAGTACTTCCCCATTAATAAGTGCAGTCTTAACTGTGTCTAGATTGCTACTTTTAGAATTTGTAATAGGTGTTTCACCATCACCTGTTGAAATATAACTATAACTACTTAACTTATATTTCTGTGCTTCGTCAAAAGCCTCTTTTGTAGCTGTCCATTTTGCAGGATCCGTAATATTGGGTGAATTTTTAATTGTAGGTGCACCAATATTTCTTAAAACACTATATGTAGCACTATCATATGAACCAATATCATCACTAAAGTTAGTGAAATTATATGTCCATAAAGGTGAAAAGCTATTTTCATAAGTAGCAGTTCTGTTAAGTTTTTTATTTTGAGTATAACTAAACTGATAGTATGTTTCTGCCCATGCAACACAAGAACCTACACTGCCTTGGCTCTTAATTGGTGGGAAATACTTACTTTGGCTATTATCCACCTTTGAAGGTAAATCACTGTCACCATCAAGTGCCTGAGCCTTAGCTTTAGCCTTTGTTGTACCTTCTTCCTTAGCAACAATTGAATAATACTGATTTTCGCTACTAATTGTAGGAGCATTATCATCATCACTTTTACCTAGGTCACCTGTACCGAACTTTTGACCATCAACATCAACTACTGTTGAATTTTTGTTGACATCTGTAGCTTGTGTATTATTTGTTTTATTTTCAGTTGCAAATGCAGTTAGAACTGAAAAACTTGACACTGTCATCAATACACATAACAATACAGATAACGCTCTCATTGTTTGTTTTCTCAATTTTCTTCCTCCTATTTGTAGCTTTTGCTACATTTTTGAACTTGTTTTTATACAAATTCCACAATCAATTATAGTGCGTTTTCAAACTTTTTACAACTAAAATTGAACAAAAATAAACTTTTCTATAATAAACACTATATTTATTTCAATTCACTTATAGATTTATGTACATTTTTATTTCGCAATCTTTTATTTATCAAAAAGTTGTACAAAACATTTTCATATTGTTTGTTTTAAATATCAATATATCATAATAAAAATATAGATATATCAAATAGTATATATGTCCAATTAATTTATTTAGTAATAAATTTGCTAAAAATATACAATCACTATAAATACCGTACAGAAAAAAACATAAATATAAACTTTATTTAATGTAAAAGTACTTTAATTATACAAGGTACAATGATATAATTAATTTAAAGATTTATCTTTGAAAGGTGGTGCTATTATGGCAGAAACATATGAACAAAAGATTGAAAGAAAATTGAAGGTTAAGCAACAAGTTATTGCAGTTGCTTCCGGCAGAGAAAAAGCTGACCTTGTACTGAAAAATGCAACATATCTAAATGTATTTTCTAATGAATTTTTAGTAGGTGACATTGCAGTTTCTAACGGTCTAATTGCCGGTATTGGAAAATATAACGGTAAAGTTGAAGTTGATGTTAGGGGCAAAATTGTATTACCCGGATTTATTGATGCACATATTCACCTAGAAAGCTCAATGGTATCTCCTACCGAATTTGCAAAGGCTGTTATCTCTCACGGTACAACTACTGTTATTACTGACCCACATGAAATTGCAAATGTTATGGGAACTGATGGCATTGAATATATGATTGAGGCTACAAGTAATTTGCCTTTAGATGTTCACTTTATGTTGCCGTCTTGTGTACCGGCTACTGAAATTGATGAAAGTGGTGCAGTTCTTGAATACAATGACATTGATAAATATTTTGAACACAAAAAAGTTCTTGGTCTTGCTGAAATGATGAACTATGTTGGTGTTATAAATGGTGACAGTAAAGTAGTTTCAAAGATTATTGCATCTCAAGCACACCACAAAAAAATTGATGGTCATGCACCTGAGCTTTCCGGTAATGACCTTAATGCATATATTTCAGCAGGTGTATATTCTGACCATGAATGTTCAACCTTTGAAAATGCTCTTGAGAAATTACAAAAAGGTCAATTCATTATGATTAGAGAAGGTACTGCTGCTCACAACCTAAAAGCACTAATGCCTTTACTTAATAACAAATACTATGCAAGGTGTATGTTTGCTACTGATGACAAGCACCCAAATGATTTATTATATGGTGGCCACATTGACTACATAGTTAAAGAGGCAATCAGAAATGGTGCTAATCCTATTATTGCACTAAAGGTTGCAACTCATCATGCAGCAAGATACTTTTTACTTAACAATAAAGGTGCTATTGCCTCAGGTTACTTAGCTGATATAGTAGTAGTAGACAACATTAGGGACTTTGACATTCAGCAAGTTTATAAAAGAGGTAAACTAGTATTTGACGGTAAAAAGGTTATTGACTTCCCTACTCCTACTATTGAAAGTAGATTAGTAGAGAAATGCCACAATACTTTCCATCTTGACAAAGTTACACCTGAAAGTTTTGATATTAAAGGTGATTTAGGATTGATAGGTTTAGTCAGTGGTGAACTGCTAACAAAAAATCTCGGTACTGCTAACCATATTGATGTTGAAAATGATATACTAAAAATTGCTTGTGTTGAACGACACAAAAACACAAACCACATTGGCGTAGGATATGTTAAGGGTTATTCCCTAAAGTCAGGTGCAGTTGCTACTTCTATTGCTCATGACTCACACAACATTATTACAGTAGGTTGTAGTGACTCTGATATTGCAATTGCAGTTAACGCAATTAAGGATAATAACGGTGGTATTGTTGTGGTTGAAAATGGTGAAATCAAAGCATTACTGGAATTACCTATTGCCGGTTTAATGTCGGAAGAACCATTAAAAGTAGTTAATGATAAACTTGAAAAAGCAAAAGCCTCTGCTTATAGCTTAGGTGTCAGCAAAAATATTGACCCGTTTATGACACTTTCATTTATCAGCTTACCTGTTATCCCATCACTTAGAATCACTACTAAAGGTGTTTTTGATGTTGATAAATGGAAAATTGTTGAATAAAAAAATTAATATAATATACAAAATAGTCACTACAAATTGTAGTGGCTATTTTTTAGTATAAACTAGAAGTAATTAATATTGATTTAAAATCTAACACTCATTTTTGTGTCAGATTTTGCTTTTGTAATAATTATTCGATTTTATGTAATAATTAGCAATTGTGATATATTGACAAAATATTTTATAAAGATATAAAATTAAATTAGTAAGGTTGTATTAAACATACAATATAAAATGAGGTGGTAAAATGGTAAAAAGAAGATATTCAATATTATGTGTAATGTTTGCTATTTTGATTGGATTTAGTGGTATTGCATTTTCTCAGCAAACTACATATGCAAAAGAAAAGGTAACTAAAGTCACATATACAACTAAAACTAAAAATTATAAAGAATGTATGATTGTAAAGGGTTTGTCCTCTAAAAAGAAAGTTCTTTGGAGTTACAAGACACCATACAGAATTCTTGCACAATGTTCAACCTTTAAATGCATTGTTAAGAAAAACAGAGTATATGTTTTTGATTATTTAAGACTTTTGATTTTAAATAAAAACAATGGTAAAAGACTATATACCGTAAAGAATACACCTGAGCGTGGTCATTTTGCAACCGTAACTAACAAATACAATTGTTATGAAATAGGTTACATAGGTAAAAACAGTGGCAGATTATATAAGATTTCTCCTAAGGGAAAAATCATTTATAAATCAGCAAAGATTTCTAAATATTCATACGGATGGCCTACATCTATCAAAGTTTCCGGAAAATATGTTTATGTTGGTTGCTATAAATTTAATGGACAACCTAAGCCTGTTACAATAAAGTTTAACGAGAAAAGCGGTAAATTCTTAGGTGAAAAATAAGAGGTATTATCAATGAAAAAGATAGTAAGTTTATTTATGACAATTCTTATGATTGTCAGTGTTGCAACTGTCAGTTTCTCACAAAGTGCTTTTGCAAAAAAATAATAAAGGTGTTACAAAGTACAATATAACTAATGTTAATAAAAGTAAGAAATTCAGCAATGATATTACATATATAAAGTATTACAAAAAGCTAGTATTAAAGGGTTCTTCAAAATCTATAAAGAAGATTAACAAAGTACTTAATGCTGATTGTAATAAGTATATGAACAAAAAAACAGTAGAACAAAAGTATCAGTCTATCGGTTCTTTAAACAAACTACCTAGTGGAATGGTATCTACTTATAGTAGCATCTCATACTTCAAAGATGAAATACAAAAAAACAATATTATCAGTATATCAGTTTCATCTTATGACTCTATGGGTGGAGTTCCAAACACTACATTATATGGTTTCACTTATAATGTAAAGACCGGTAAAAAGCTTACAATAAAAAATGTAACTAACTACAGTGAAAAGAAACTGAAAAATGAAATCATTAAGAAGTTACAGAAAAAGTATGGAAATAGATTATTTAAGGACTACAAAAAATATGTAAAGAATGTTTATAAACTTCCATTCTATATTACAAACAACAACAAGTGTGTTATTGCTTTTAAACCATATACTGTAACATCCGGTGGTACATATTCTTCTGTAACTGTAAAAGGCAAATACAAATAATTAAAAATTCACATCTATAAACATAAAAGCTGGCACTATAAAAAGTGTCAGCTTTTTGTATTAATAAAAAGAATTATCTTTTAGTAGTTACAGTTTTTACTGATGACCAAGAAGAATATATATTATAGTTCATACCGGAATATTTTGTTGTTTTATAAGTACGAACCCTAACAAAATATTTCTTCTTACCTAATAACTTTGTAATTTTCTTAGTAGAAACATTATTTTTTACAGTAACAGTCTTTGCATTTTTAAACTTACTTGAAGTACTGTACTGAATTTGGTAACCGGTAGTTTGAGTTTTCTGTAACTTCAAGTTAACCTGAATACCCCTTGATAAACCTCTTAGTGATTTGATAGAAGTTGACTTAGGTGTAATGTTATATTCAACATATGCATAATTCATATAGTAACCTATAAAGTCAACTTTTGCTTTATATCTACCAACATTTTTACTATTCTTAGGATATACTACAACATAGTCTTGGTTATTCTTTAGCAATGTATTTTTGCTGGTTTTTACAGTAGCTTTAGGCTTTTGAGTTTTACCGTTATATGTTGCATTGGCAATCTTGATATTTGATGCTTTGTAAAGTATTTTATCGGATATTACTTTACCACATTTCCAACATTCTTTTGTTACTCTACCGTTAAGAAGTGGTGTGGCAAATAATATGCTTGTTGAGTATGAATGTCCTGTTGGGGATATTTTATAAGTACCTGTATCTCCACAAACTGTACAAGTATATCTTTCTATGCCTTCCTTAGTACAAGTAGGTTCTTTTACTGTCTTGTATTCATAATCATGGTAAAGTTTATCTTCAAAATCCACTTTAAAAGAGTCACCACAATTCTTACATTTATATAAAGTATATCCCTCAGAAGTACAGGTAGGTTCTATAACTTCACAAATATAATCATGATCTGTTTCATAGATAATTTCAGTATAAGATTTTCCACATCCAGTACAAGTATATTTTCCTAAACCTTCTTCTATACAAGTAGGTTGTTTCACTATCTCATACTTGTAGTTATGTTCTATCATATCTATTGATTCGGTATAAGTATCTCCACAATCACAAGTATATGTTCTAACACCTTCTTCCGTGCAAGTAGGTTCTTTTGTCACTTTAGAAACATATTTATGATAATGAAAATTATCTATATCATATGGATTTATACTATATAGGGTAGAAATCTTTCCATCAGTTACATACCACTTAACTAAATTATCACTACAGAATATCGGTTGACAATCAGAAAGCCTAATTGGCATTGTTCTTTCAGGAATAACAGCTTTACCGTTAGAATCAATAGTCATTACTTTAGTATCTACTTTTCCGGTGGATGTGTTTTTTTCTTCCCACATAACAAGGAAAAGATTTTCATTTACTTTTACCAGTTGAGGAGTCCGACAATTTATATTATCATCATCACCGTAATTAGTTAAAGTAACATTATTTCGTTTATCTAAGGTTGTATTTGTGATAATCAGATTAATATTTCTATTACTGTTAGATTTAGAAATAGCCTCAGCATAAGCTATAATACATTTATCGCTACCTATCTCAAAACCACCTATTGATGCCCCGGTATAATTACCACTATGAATATTAAATGATTTTGGAACAGATATTAATACAGATGTAGATTTACTGTTTTTGTTATATTTAGAAATTGTAATACCATTTGCAGAAAGTAATTGTCCTCCCATTGAAATACTGTTGGATTCTGAATGGTCAACTCTGTAAATGTAGTCCCCATCTGTTTTGATAAACTGATTAAGAGAATGACTTACATAACCATAACCTAGATTTGAGACGTCATACATTGAATCAGTAGTTTTCATTGTACTTTCATCAATTGTAAATAACATATTAGCTTGGTGGTTTGTACCTTTTTCATCAGCATACATTTCATGACAAGTATATACATACAACTTGCCGTCAAGTTCTGTCATTCTTAGTGAACCGGCTTCAAACGGAATATATGTATTAGAACCATATATCTTGTAATCACTCACTCTAGTCCAGTCTTTTGTGTATTTTACTACTCTGACAACTTCCTGAGAGTCACTTTCTTCCTTATTTTCTTCACCAAACACTAAATAGTTATTATCTTCACCTAAGAAATAACCACCAAATTTACTTAATTCTTTTTCTATTGTGTTAGTAGAAATTAATTTTGTGCCATCAGCAGAATATTTTTCAACTAATACACCATTACCTGTATTTTCTACTCTATTAAGTGTGCCGTCTTCATTTTCACTTAAATAAGAATTCATAACTGATGACCATACATTATAATGGTTATCAGACATATTAGATGATGTAGAATCTGTTAATTTATATGAAGTACCTAGTGATTTAAAAGAACCATCTACAGTTACAGTACATTCTGCTTTTGTGCCATTGTTACATTCCATTGTAATTACTGCTGTACCCTTTTTGTTACCATAAACCTTACCGTCACTAGTAACAGATGCCACTGAATTATCACTACTTGACCAAGTAAAAGAATATTCCAGTATTGCATCAGTAGTAGCAGAAATTGCAACACTTCCCCCTACTTTAATATTTTCTGAATAACTGGACAAAGTAATTTTAGTAGGTTGTGACCAGTTTATATTATTAATATAATAATTACCGTCACCATCTTTTTCTATAGCGATAATATTGTCACCATAATTAAACAAAGCAAATACAGGATGCTGTGTTTTATATGAAGAAATTTTGTTAGAATTACTATCAAATTCAGCTAATTCATTATCATTGATATACATTACTGTTGTATTGTTTTTATTGTTGTGTACTACTCTTGTACCGGTAGAATCATAATATTTATTTTCTTCTTCATATCCGGTTCTGGTTACACTTAAAGTTACCGGTAATGTTGTATCTTCACTGAAATTAAAATTTTTAGAGTCCATAACTTTGACTTTACTATATACACTGGAAGTCCAAGTAAGACTACCGTCTGTTAACATTGAAGCATTATTGTAATGAGGAGTATAGCCTATCTGATAAAGCAAATCCAAATACTTATCATCTAGTGATATTTTATTATTTGCCACATTACCACATTTTAAAGCATTCATATCATGGTCATAGCCCCAGTAAACCCAGTTGGTGTAACCCTCATAATAAAAATTACCATTGGTGCTATCAAATCCACAAAAATCATACACTTCATCCTCTATATCTACTGATGAAAGTTTCTTAAAATCTTTTGACAATAAAACTATACTATATTCTTTATCTTTTTTACTGTAATTATAAGTAACCAGGTAGTATCTACCTTCATTATCAACACCAAGTGTTACAAATCTCATATGATTATCAACAGAAATACATTTTGATAAATCTTGAGTTAATTCAACTTTTTCAGTTATCGGATTAAATACTTCAAGATAAAATTCAGCTGATGAAGAATAAACATTTTTTTCCGTGATTATATACATTTTTGATTTTGTTGCAAAGGCATCTACAAAACCTTTCTTATTATAATCAATAACTTTTCTTACTGTATTATTTTTTACATCATAAAATTTTATTGCATAATCATTGTAATTATTAAAATAATAAAATCCATTCTTTTCCGGATAACACAACACTTCAAATTTATCGTATTTACTATCAAACTTAATAGCATCAGTAGGCATTTTTACTGCACTGTTCTTGGTTACTGCTTTAGCTGAATCGGTTGTTTTTATAACACTGTTAAATGTATCTGACAATGGTAAAACCACTGAAGTAATTGCCACCAAAAATGCAACTAATACTGCTGTAATTTTTTTCACTTTCATTTTACATTTCCTTTCTTTAAGATAACTTTCATACCACCATAATAACACAATAAAGTAGTGACATTCTATTGCTTATCTTAACAAATTTTCATAACAATTATTGCAAACATAACTAATATCTAATTCTTAAATTTTTCATAACCTCCTCACTTAATAGTTTATTTATTCTTACAATATATAGACGACAAAACAAAAGAAAAAGTACAAACTTTTTGAAAAATTTTCTAATTTATTTTAAATTCTTGGATAAAAAATTACACTTACCGATTTTTTGCCGGTAGGTGTTTTATTAATTATTTACTTTACTGTTACTAAGAAGAATGTTGACTTACCACCATAAGAAACTGTTACAGGACGCTTACCTTTGTACCAAAAGTTATAACTTAATTTATAGTTAGTAACTTTCTTCATTGAACCGTTATTATATCTTGCATAAATAACCAATCCTTTTTTATTTATGCTTTGACCTACTTTATAAGTAGTTTTCTTAGGTAAAGATGAGATAATAAGTGAAGATACTTTGTTAGCCTTTACAGTAACTGTAAAGTATGCTTTTTGCCACCATAAGATACTTCAATATATTTCTTACCTACTTTTTTAGAACTAAAGCCTTTAACTTTATAGTTAGTTATGTTATATGCTTTTCCGTTAGAATAATATCCGGTAACTTTAAGTCCTTTTTTGCTGAACTTTTGACCAACAATATAAGTTTTTTTATAATTTTCTGATACTGAAATACCATTCAACTTAACTTTTGAATTTGGTTTTGGTGGAGTACTGCCATCAGTATATGTACCACCACCAACAAGCAAGATTTTACCTTGACTAATCATTTTGACAAATTCTTTCTTAAGTTCTGCTAATCTGGTTTGATGGTCTCTGGCACTACTTTGTGGACTATAAGAAGATTTATTTGGAAACTGTTTATAGTCATTATCCCAAGTTTTAATAACAACAAAAGGTGATGTACCTTTTTGAATAAATTTACCCTGAATTGTACCTACTGATGTAATCATCAATGGAATACCATATTTATTAGCATTTTTTCTCCAAGAAATTTGATAACTATGCTTTGATGAGTCAACTTGATTTTCGAATTCTTTATTTTTACTTGTAACATAGGCAGTGTCACCAATGCAATTTGTATAAACATTAAAGCACAAGTTTCGTTACCTGTATTATCACTGAACATAATTGAATATGATGTGCCGGCTTTTAGACCACCTTTTAGCTGAGTACTTTCATCAAGTTTAGATAAATCATAAACCAACTTACCATTGCTGGTTTCATCCAACTTTTCTTTCTTTAACTGCCACTGTACCACTGTTAGTTTCAAAAATATGACAATAAAAAGTTGTACCTGCCCAATTAGGTTTTTCAAAATAAACCTTTCCGGATGTACCGGATTCAGAATCAGTACCGGCTGCTGATACTGTCAGTCCTGAGAAAATTAAACCCAACATTAGCACTGCTAAAATAATACTAAAAATCTTTTTGTTTTCACAGTAATTCCTCCTAACTGTTTTATAGTTATATTTTACCATTATATATTTTTCATATCTAGACTAAAGATATACAAATGATTTACCCTTTCTTTGTCTATATTTACCCACAAAAGGAATAAACCCTCATCAAAAATATGATGAGGGTTTATCCCGGAATTAGTATATACAAATCGTCGTAAGCTAATTTAATGTGGCATTACACCATATGAAGTGAAAAATATCAATTTTATATTTAATTAATATCCCACTCTATAAAAACATGATTATCTTTTTCGCCTCTAAGGATAATTGTTTTTTGAGGCAAAACACCTTGTTCGGTTATACTTGTTGAAGCAGGTGTCGCTTTATAGATTTTATAATCTGCTTTATCCATACATAAAACAGGTGTTCCTTTCGGATAAAAAACTAATTTATTATCTGTATTAAATAAATTATCAATATATTCTACTGACACTTCTTTTTCGTTTACATATTTTTTACCATATGTACCCGGTTCATTGTCCAGTACAATATCACTGCAATTGAAGGTATATTTATAATCATTTACTTTGGTTAAATCAGTAATTAAACCGTGACCTACTGATTCATTACAAGGCTCTCCTTGTGACCAAACATCTTTACTTCTAAATGCACCCTCCTCAGTAATTTCTATTGTATCGTCACCATAACTATTAGTTACCCTAATATAAGAACCTTCTAGACCACTGCAATCAACATTATTACTGTCATATTTATCCAAATATTTCATTGCTACAGAATAGGTCATAGCTTTGCATTTTTCAGGACTATAATAGTCACCATATTCCTTATCTTGTTTATCACTGTAAAGAAGTAAATTATCTATTTTATTTAGATTATTATATTTATATTTATCACACTTATCATAGCCAACTTCTTTACCGTTAATTGTTCCTGAACTTTCCACATTAGGCATTGTAGAATAAGTTTGATCCATTAATGTCTTTAAATAAAGTGAAGTGTCATCAGTAGTACTTGGCATAAACTTATATAATTTATATACTATAGCTGTTGACTTTTTTTGTTGGAACATATAAAGGCTCTTGTCATTTTTCTTTTGATAGATAATGTATGGAGTATACATTTGAATATCATCTGTTTGCAAAATATATTCATCTTTCAAGTCACTACTATAATCATCTTCAAATGAGATTTTCTCGCACTTTCCGTTAGCATATGAATAAATATTATGACTGGCATTTTTTCTGCTTTTGTCCCTACTGTCTATAGTTGCCTTTGAAAATATCAATTCCGGTGTATCATCACCTAAAATATCTGCAAAAACAATTTGTTTTGATTTATTGGTTTCATTCTGAAAATCATAGTCCTTAATCTCAAAAGCATTTTGTTTTAGGACAGTTTTATATGCTTTATAAGCCTCACTATAATCCGGTTTTGGTGGTTGTGTAGTTGTTTCAACTACTTTAGTGGTTGTTGAATTTGTTGTTTCTTGTTTTGTTGTTGTAACCTTACTGTTACTTGAATTACTTTTATTACTATTTTTTGAAGTACAACCACCTAATATTACACTTGTTATCAGTGCAGTAATAACTGCTAAAGCAATTGTTCTTTTACCTCCAAAGTTCCTCATAACTTTACCTCGCTTTATTTATTAATTTGTTCTTACAATATATAGACGACAAAAACAAAGAAAAAGTACAAACTTTTTCAAAAGTTTTTTAATTTTTTGAAAAATTTCTTCTTTCACTGTATTTATACGCTATTTTAAGGCTATTTTTTCGGTTATTTTAAGCAAAAAAACACCTATCGGTTTTCATTTACCGATAGGTGCTAGTAGATTAGTAAAATATTATTCTCAAATTGCAGAAAAATTTAAAAAAATTAAAACTTTTTTGCTTTTTATATCGTCTAATAAGTGTAAAGGCTTTAAAAGAAAGGAATTGATATAGAAAATGTAAATAAAATAAATTTCATTTTATTTTTCCGGTTATTTTGTACTTGCAGTCCAAAAATATTGGTAAAATGAAATATCAACCGGAAAACAAAATTATTTAATTACCAAAGGAGAATTCACTATGAACAACGATTATTATGAAAACACAAATAACCAAAACGACTATGTTGAATATCAAGGAGATGTTACTATGGAAGAAAATCAAAACAAGGTAAGTAAGAGAGAAAAATTCAGAATGTTCCTTCAAAATCCACTAGGAAGAATAAGCATCATAGCTTTGCTATATTTGATTGTGTTTACAATATTGTTTCTAACATTTGTTGATCAAAACACTTCTGCATTTAGTTACGAAGATACACCTATGCTCATTTATTTTGGCGTTTCAGGCTTTATTGGTTGGAGAACACTTAATATGATTACCAGAGAGTATTTCATCTTTCTATCATTTTTCGGTATTGCTATGTATGTACTTATTAAAGGTACTCTTTCTATATTTATTGGATTCTTTATTGCTCCATATAAAGTAGCAATGCTAATCACAAATCATATTTTAGCAAGAATTTGATTTGTGATCCATCAAAAGCAAACAAACCAAAACAATTTTATTTTAAGTGAGGTATGAATATGGAAACTAAAAAATTTCAGAAATATTTAAATATGATTTTTGATATGGAAATGTCATTATACACTCAAAATGAAGTTATTAAAGCACTTAAGGACAAGTGTCAGAAGTTTGAAACCGAAAGAGAGCTTCATAAGCCAAAAATCAGACAGGTTAAACCATCCTGTGATAATTACTTCAAAAAAGCTGAAAATCTTATTAGAATTGTCTTTGGAAGTATGTTTGCTTTGCGTGGACTGTATTGGTTCGTAACAACAGAAAATATAGATTTTTTATACGGTTTAGAACAACTATTACTTTTAGTTGTTACAGGTGGAATTGTTACAATTTTAACAGCTATTGTATTTAGGGTCTTTATCGGTAATGTAATGAGAAGTGTAGAACTTAAAGCTAAGAAGAAATTTGAAAATATTCGCTATAGTATTTCCTTAGCAAAATACAATAGACAAGAAAAAAATTTGGCTAATGAAATTCAGTTAGGAAAACAAATCAAAATTCTTGAAGCTAATCGAAACAAAACCCTCAAGAATCTACAAAAGCTATATAGCTACAATATTCTTGATAAGAAATATCAACATAATATCGTAGCTATTAGCTCATTCTGTCATTACCTAAACGATGATATAGGTTATAATTTTGAAAATGATTGTGGAGTTTACAAATTATTTGAGGAAGAAAAAAGGAAAGGTAAAATTATTACTAACCCTGAAATAATTTTCAATAAATTTGATGATATTCAAAATAATCAGCCTACCCTCTACTATGCTCTTAATGATGCTAATAATAATATTAAACAATTAATAGCAAGTACCGAGACTATAACGGAAATAACGAATAAAGAGAATATTCAAAAATCTCATTCATCAGCAATTAGCAAATACTGTAAAGAAATCTTAGATAAAGAAACAACATATATGACTACAAATTTTTAACCATACATATTTATTAAGCAGTTACAAGTCAAACGGCTTGTAACTACTTTTACTTTTGTTAAAAAAGTATGCAAAATACAACAATTCCAATTATCCATATGCTATAATAAAAGCAGAAATTACATTTTGAGGTGATTTTATGAAACATAACTTTAGAAATTCAGTAGTAGCATTATTACTGGTAACAATCACATTACTGTCCAGCCTAACAAGTGTATTAGCAGATAGTATTAGTGAAGATGATAATATTAACTATACAAATATTATTAATCTAGTAATTGGTCAACCATATGTATTTAATTATGATAATGATAATGTTACTGATTGTACCAGTAAAAACACAGATATAGTTGGGGCTATTAATAACGGAAGTATTTACGCAATCAATTATGGTACATCTGATGTAACAGTAACAACTACTAGTTCTACATATACCTATAAAGTAAATGTTATAAAAAAAGAGCTTGAAAACAATAATATTTTCTTATATCCAAAGGATACAACTAAGCTTTCATTAAAGAATGTATTTACTGAAGATACTGAAGTTAATGAAGGCTTATATCCAGAACCAAGCTATAAATTTACTTCTGAAAATGAAAACATTGCAACTGTATCTGAAGATGGTACTGTTACTGCTCTATCAGAAGGAACAACAAATGTTATAATTAAAGTTGGCTCTGACAAAAACATTTTAACTTGCAAAATCACAGTTCTATCCCCTTATCTTTCTTCTGAAAATGAAACACTTAATGCAGGAGAAACTAAAAAAATTAATGTAAATTGTGGTGCAAATCAAAACATTAATTATGTGTCAAATGATACTAGTATTGTTACAGTTGATAATAATGGAAATATCACAGCATTAAGAAAAGGTACAACAACCATTACCATTACAGTTGATGATACAGTTCTTACTCTTAATGTTACTGTAAATAACGATCCAACTCTTAATATTAGTAAAAAAACAATTTATGCAGGTAATTCATTTAATTTAAAAGTTGTTGGACTTGTAGGTAATGCAACTTTCACATCATCAAACAGTAAAGTTGCTACTGTAGATAATAACGGTAAAGTTACTTGTAAATCAGCAGGTAATAGTAATATTTCTGTAATTGCGAATGGAATTGAATTAACTTGCACAATTACAGTTATAAATCCAGTAATTAATTGCACAAATAAAACCATTTATGTAAAAAAATCATTTAATTTAAAAGTAATTAAAGGATTGAATGGTAAAGCTACATTTAAATCTTCTAACAACAAAATTGCTAAAGTAAATAGTAAAGGCAAAGTTACTGGTTATAAAGCAGGTAGATGTACTATTATAGTCAAAGCAAATGGTGTTACATTAAAATGCAAAGTAAGAGTAATTAATCCTATTATCAAATATAGAACAAAAATCTATATTAAAAATTCAACTGCTATTTCTATCAGAGGCAAAGTTGGTAAATCCACATTTAAATCTTCTAATAAAAAGGTAGCTACTGTTAATAGTAAAGGTAAAATTACAGGTAAAAAGAAAGGTACTTGTACAATTATTATTAGAACAAATGGTGTTACATTAAAAAGAAGAATTACTGTTATTAATCCTAGACTTAACAAAAAGTCTATTAAGCTAGTTCAAGGCAAAACTTTTAAGTTAAAGGTTTATGGAGGTAATGGCAAAGTAAAATATACTTCTAATAATAAAAGAATTGCTACTGTAAGCAAGTATGGCAACATTAGAGCAAAATATGCTGGTAGTTGTAAGATTACTGTTATTAGAAATGGTATTAAATTAGTTTGTAAAATCAAAGTTACTGCTAGTAAATATCCAGTAGGTCTTAAATATCGTTTTAAGCAAACAAAAAAGAATATCACTAGACATATGAGTGAAACATTTAATCTTTCTTCATATTATAAGATTGATAGTAATGCTAAAGCTTTATATAAAAGCAAGAAGTGTTCAAAGAAACAATATCAGAATGTTAAACTAACTAATTTAGTTAAGTTTAAGTCTAGTGATAACAAGGTTGCTTCTATTTATGCTAATGGCAAAATTAAGGCAAAAACAAAAGGCAACTGTACTATCACAGTTGCTCTATATAACAAGAAGACATATAATTATAGCTTAAAAATTGCCGATAAACTTACTGAAAAGACTTTAAAAAATGGTAAGAAAGTTAAGTGTGTTTATAGTTACAATGAATTATTAAAAGAGCTTTATAAAGTTGCTAAAACTCATATTGTCAAAGGGTTAAAAAATCCATACTATGGATATGCTTGTATGTTTAAAAATAATTTCAAAGTAACAAATGATATTGATAGTCAAATAGTAAATATTAAAAATGATTTAAATAACAAATATGGAAGCTTTATGATTACAATAGATACTATTTGTAATTATTCAAGCATACAAGCTATTGCAAAATCAAAAGAAACTAATTCAATCATTTGTGTTGCTTATGATTGGGTTGACCCATACTTAAAAAAATATTATAGTATTGTTCACAATATTCTGAAAAAAATAAATATAAATAATTTAAAAAACATAAATGATAAAGTATATGCCATTTTTAATTATCTTGCAACCAATTTTACTTATGGATATACAGATGTAAATTTAAATGGTTATTTTTCTCCTCTTGTATCATTATTAACAAAGAAAGGTGTATGTACAGATAGTGCAAATTGTGCTAGTTATATATGTGCCGTAGAAGGAATAGAATGTTATAATACTGTTAGTGAAACTGCTAATCATGAAATAAATGTAATCAAGGCTGATAATGGTCAATACTATTTTTGCGATTGTACAGCAGGTAGTGAAGTTAGTTTATTTATAGGAAGCAGAGAAATGTTTGAAATTCAAAAGCATAATGAATTTAAAAATTATATTAAAGAAGCTTTTAATATTACAGTTTCAGCTAGATCATTTCCATATATGACTGAGGAAGATAAAAAAGATTTTAATTCAGAAGTTCCTACTAAAGAATACTTAGAATGGAAATATGGAGATTGTGATTTTAAAAATGGATGCACTTATCTTTGTGACGAAAATGTATTAAAAAGTTTAGGCATTAAACCAACAAATTAATTTAATATTGAAACAGAAAAGGCTATTGCAAGATTATTATATCTTACAGTAGCCTTTTCTATTACCCATAATATCCGGATAGAGCTAATCCCCCACCAATAAATGATGAGGGATTAGCTTTTAGGATTTAGTATGAATAAAAGGGAAAAAGCAAATTAATATAAATCAGGTAAACTATTTTGCAGTTACAGTTTTTGATTTTGACCAATCTGAACTATACTTGGTTTTACCGATTTTCTTATATGTACGGGTTCTCACATAATACTTCTTCTTTGATGAAAGATTTTTCACAGTATATTTAACAGATTTAGGATTATTAAGAGTAACAATCTTAGAATAAGCAAAATTCTTATTTTTACTGTACTGAACCTGATAACCGGAAGTTTCTTTCATCTGTTTATTAAGTTTAAATGTAAAGCCCTTTGAACAAGACTTCAATGAAAGAATTGTTGTTTTAGGTGGATTAATCTTGTAATATACAGTTTTCTTTCCTGCATAGTTATTTTTAAATGTTACTGTAATTGCATATTTACCAACATTTTTAAAGCCTTTAGCAAAGGTTACATTGTAGTTAGATGGAGAAATGGTTTTATTTAATCTATCCTTAACAATGATTAACGGATACTGGGTTTTTCCGTTGTAACTGCCAATTGGTTTTGAAAGATTAATACCTTTAATTTGGTAAATGGTTTTTACTGCAGTTTCATAACCACACGCATCACAGACACTACCGTTAATTTTACCGTCAGCTGAAAAAGTAGCTTTCTTATTTACTGATGATTGATTGCTATGTACTTTACAAACAGTATTTACATTCTTAAGCTTTTTAAAGAATTTATATGCCTTAGCGTTTTGATTTACATCAACTGTAACTGTTGAACATCCATTAAAAATATTCTTGCCAATATTGGTTAAATATTTTGAAACAGTCAGCTTTGTAAGTCCACTTTCATCAAAAGCATTATCTTGGACAGTTACTGCTTTTCCTAAGTTCAAAGATTTTAGTGCTTTACATTTAGCAAAAGCTTTAGGCCTAATAATTGAAACACTGTTATCCAAATTAATATCACTTAGATTTTTACAATTATAGAAACTGTTTTCATCAATTTCAACTAATGATTTTGGCACTTGAACTTTCTCAAGCATAACACAATTATAAAACGCCTGGTAATCAATATTCTGTAATCCTTCTCTAAGTGTAATATTTTTTAGAGAGGTACAATTAGCAAAAGCGTTTGGTGCAATAGTTTGTAATGTTTTTGGAAATCTAATATAGTTTAACCTATAACATTCTTCAAAGCATTGATAACCTATTTCTGATAAAGTATTATTAAAAATAAAGTTTTTCAAATATGCACAACCATAAAATGCTTGACTGCCTATTTTGTCTAAATTTTTATTTAGGTGTACTTTAGTTAAATTCATACAATGGTCAAAAGCATTGCTACCTATTTCTGTAATTGTACTGGAAAATGTTATGGATTTTACACCGGAATTTGAGAAAGCATATTTACCTATATATTCTATACCATTTCTAAATATAACCTTATCAAAATTACGGTCTTTCCATGGTGCTGTATTTTCAGTTTCGCCATAATCATACATTTTACCACTACCAAAGATAATAAGTGTTGTACCGTTAATATACCAAAGGAGTGAATCGCCACAATACTGATAAACACTAAAGTTTGATAGGTCTGTTTTCATATCATTTTCAGTATATACTGTGTCATTTTCTACAGGATCTTCTCCTTCGTCAATAGCACCACTATTTGAATCTTCATCGCCGGAATCGTCTTCATCACCGGAATCGTCCTCATCGCCGGAATCGTCTTCATCGCCGGAATCGTCTTCATCACCGGAATCGTCCTCATCACCGGAATTGTCTTCATCGCCGGAATTGTCCTCATCACCGGAATTGTCCTCATCACCGGAATTGTCCTCATCGCCGGAATTGTCTTCATCGCCGGAATTGTCCTCATCAAATGAACTATCATCATCTGAACCATCATCTGATGCTGAAACAACTTGGTGATTAACTGTTTTTGCACTTGCAGTAATTGCCGGAACAAAATTTACTGCTGTACACATCATTAAGATTGCAACTAAAGTTGCTAAGACTTTTAATATTTTCATAACAAGACTTCCTTTCTTTATGTCTTTCACTATATAGACGAAATAGGATTCAAAAAAGTTTTAAGTTTTGAAAACTTTTTAACTAAAAATCCATCTTTCGTTACAAGTGATACAATCCATTCTCATATTTAACAAGACCTAAACCACATAATCTTTCTAAATGATTTTTAGTATATTTAGGTTTTAAATGAATTTTATTTGAAATCACCTTACATGATGATGGTTGCTTGAGAAGTTTCATTATTAAATCATAACGATTAACACGCTTTACTGCATTTTTATCACAAGTCTTTACACCATAAAGCTCATATTTTTCTGCAATGTTAAGTTTACTTAATGAATGTAAAGCACCACACTCTCTGCTCAATAAGGCAACACTACAATCATCATATGTTCTTGTGATTATAATATTTTTAAAAGTTGATTCTAATTGTTTGCACATAACATTTTTATCTAACAAAATATTTCGTTGCATAAGCTTAATTACAACTTGATTTAAAGAATTATTCTTTTTGTTGTATAAACTTTGTTCTGTACCATCTGACATTAGAATAAAGCCGGCAATATTTTTTATATTACCTTTAAACAACTTCATTGTGTTAATAGCATCCTTAGAGGTTACAAAATAGGTTTCATTTGCATGTTCACCATTTGATGGTGATGAGGCAATCTTTAACTCACTATCATCAAGATACCCAACAACACCATCACCAATATGTACAATAATAAATCTATCACTATTTACTGCAACTGCCAGCATAGTTGATGCTAAATCTTTTGAGGTACATTCAAGTTCATCAGCCTTTGCTTTTATATCTGCAAGTACTTTATCTATTATTTGGATTTTCACTTTTCTTCCGTCAGGATTAGAATAAAGTTTATCAAAATTTTCCGTAAAAAGTTCAGTCGTACTTTTTACAACACAATCGGCACCATAATGAGATAATTTTGTCGAACCTGCACCATCAGCCAATGCAATTACATAAGTACCATTTTCGAATACAGTTTTTGTTTTGTCTTGGCAAGGGACTTTTTTCTTTATGTGTCCCCTACCTTGCACCTGACAATTTGAATAACTCCACATATCACAACCTCTTTCTTTACAATTAATCACTTATTATAATTCACCCCAACCTTGAATACCTTCAACATCAAGTTTTTGCTTTTCACCGGGCATAGATTGTGAAGTTGTAGTAACACTCTGACTTAACCATTCAAAAAACTCTTTGTACTTTGTTTCTCTAACCTTAAGAGGAGATCTTTTAGGTGAAAATTTTGCAAGTGTTGACATATCGGCGTCAGGACCTACGCCTAAAGGAAATACAGTAAGTTTACGGTCATTAACCATTTCTTGAGTTCTTGAAATTGCAGTTTCAAGTTCACTTGGAGAACCGTTTGGAGCTCCATCAGTCATAATTACAAGCCAAGGCTGGAAGTAGTCAATGCCCTTTTTCTTGTAGGCTTCTTTCCTATTTTCAAGGCAATCCAAAGCCATATTGACAGCTTCACCCATATAAGTTCTACCCTCTGCCTTTAATGAAAAAGAAGTATCCAGTTGGTCTACTGTTGCAAATGGTGAAATAATTTCAGCCTTATTACCACCAAATGTAATAACACAAACTTCAGCTGAATAGGCAGCTACTTCATCAGAACGAATAGCATCAAAGAATTCATTGATACCTTCATTAAGGTCCTCAATGGCACTAACACCACCGGTAACAATATTCCAGTTTTGACCGTCTTTAAATACTGTTCTGCCGGTATTTTGAATTTCACCACGGACAATTCTACCCATAGAGCCACTGGTATCCAGACAAAGACAAACAGGCACTCTAGGTGTTGGGTTATTTTCTAGGTCATCAAGATTAATTAGGTTGTTGTTCATATTTTCTGTTAGATTATACATATTATTTCCTCCGATTTTACTTTACAAATTTTAATTAAATTTTTCTTTTAGTTCATTGACCATATTCATATATAGGTCTTTACATGTATCATTAGCACCAAGTTCAATTAGCTTAATGCAAGGCTTAATATAATTATTCCAAATATGGATATAAACTTTATCCTTTTCGGAATAATTATCCAGTGCAGTTACAATATTAGGTGCAACTGAGTAATATTCCTTAACAAGTTCGTTACCACCCGGTTGTTTAACTAACCAAGTATCACGGAATTTACGAAGTAAAGTTAGTTCGTAACAATCATCAGGCTTATTAAAGTACTTACACACTGCTGTTGTAATAAAACAGAAAGAAGATTTCTTCTTTTGTGTAGGTTGTGGAATAGAATTGTTATATGTTCTAGGAGTATTGTAGTAACTTGAACCTCTATGTACAGGAATTTTCACACCTCTGCAATTAGGACATTTCTTAGGAAAATCATATCCCTTGCTATCGTAATATTCCTTTTCGCTAAAAGTAATATCAAACACTCTGTTGCAAATGCTACATCTTCTAGTAGCATAAACCTCATTTCTGCAATCCTTACATACAGTAGGCAAAGGCTTATTATTTTGTTCAAGTTTTTCCTTGTATCTAAATGTAATCTCAACCATATTGTTACATCTTGGATTTCTGCAAGGATACCTTCTATAAATTGAATTCAACTTATCATTACAAGCCTTGCAAGTATCAAATTTGTGAGAATGACGGATAAGTCGCTGATAATTTGTGTAAACCATTTCATTGCCACATCTTGAGCAATTATAGGTTTCTCCTTTTCTTAAGCAGTCACTACAATAACCTTGTTCGGTTCTTTCTTCATCAACCTCTCTGCCACATAGTTTACATCTTACATATGTTACATTGGCAACCTTTTTCAAACGGTTAGGAATAAGTTCACCGGACATACTGTCATTAGCAAGGAATTTACTATTTTCTTCAGTTAATAACTTTTCATAATACTCAAATTTCTTTATCCAATCATCATCGGAAAATCTTGAATTTTCTGAATGTTGTGCACCGTCTTTATGGAATGTTTCGTAAAAATCATCCTTAAGATACCTTGGCATATGGCTCCAAATATACCTCCATGCACCTTCCGGAGCTTTACCGTTTGTTCTTTCACCTGATGCATAGGCAAAATCACCATTGATTATATTATCACTTTGACTCTCTCCACCTTGCAAAGCATAAGGTGGTTTGCCCGGTAACATAATCATAAATAGCAAAGTAGCAACAGCAAACTGTTCATTACCTAAAGTTCTTAGAAACTCATCATATCTTTTACCCTGAATTTCCGGTGCAGTAAAATTAATTGTACCGACAGGACAAGGGTAACCTTCAATCTGATAACTATCGGTATCAACAAAATAAACTTCTGTTGGTGATACAACAAGAATGTTGTTAGGATTAATGTCACCTAAAATAATATTTCTATCATGCAGATACTTAAATTTCTTCAAGATTGTTATACAAAGTTGAACGGTATCTTTCTTCTTCCAATTTGGAAAATGTTTCTGTAATAATCGTGGAATAAAAATACCTTTCTGTAGTTCTATTCCCTTAGCTTTATTCATTAAGTAACCTACAAATTCCCCTTTAGTGTTATAAAGCAATGCTATAGGAAAACATACACCGGGACAATTAATATTTTTAGTCATCATAAGTTTTAACTTTTCAAACTTAGCTCTATCTACCTTTTGGGGTTTATAAATTTTAGCAACAACATTTGGAATATCTGTTGTGTATATTATTCCTTCACCACCGGAACTTACTTTACTAAGAAGATGAATTGTCTTTGAGTTGCCACCTCTCTTAGCAGTAACAATACAATTTTCTTTAGGATATTCGCTAACATTAACTGAACCGGTTACTACTGTAATAGTATCTGTATGAGCAAAAATTTCATCTTCCGGAACAGCCACACTCACTTGAACTTTTTTCTTTTGTGAACCATTATGCACAGTATTTACAACACTCTTTTTAGGTTCGTTTTTATTTACATCAACTTTAATTTTTTCAACAGCACTTAAATATCCGTAATTATTAATTTTACGAACTAAAATTTTATTGTTTGCCATAACAGATTTGCTTTCAGATATTTTCATAATATCAGATGCTAAATCTTTATCTTGTGTAATAAGAAGCAGGTTGTATTTCATTCTGAATTTTGTAAAGACTGTTTGAAATACATTGTCGGCAAAATTATCTGTTTTGTCACCGAAAATTTTAACTAAGCCTTGTTCATACAAAGATAAAATTTTCTTTTTAGCCTTTTTTGCAGTCAAATTAAAGTTAGGGTCATTTGGAACTTTCTTTTTACACAGTTCTAAATTATCTGCATACTTCTCAACTTCTTCATACACCCTATAGGGCACAATCACACTTGCATTTTGAGCTTTTAAAATAGGAGTAATATGCTCCCAAAATTTATTGGCTCTTATAGAAAGCAAACTGCAAGTATCAATAAAAATCTTATAGTACTTAACTAAATGATAAAGAAAACTTTTTGATTTTTCTTCAATCTCTGTAACATTATTAGCCATATTAGCCTCCCTTTTTACTACATCTGTATATTTAATTTTTTAACTTTTTCTTTATTTTGTACTTTAATTTGGAAAGGTAGGACTCACAAAAGATAACTCTCTTGCGAGTCCATGGAAGGTAAAACGAATTAATCGTGGAAAACTAGGTTAAGTTTTAAAACAAATAATCACTTTAAACTAATATTAGTATACATATGAGTTGTTATCACCCACATCATTATTTTGAATAAATTCGTTGTAATCTTGATCAATAGTGTTGTAACTATCCTCTCTAATTTCATCAATTACATTATGATCAAAGTCATATGGAATAGGAGTATCTGATTCAACTTTGTAATCTGTTAAATATGGTTTGCTATCACTACCTCCATAATTAGGATTTACTAAATGCAATTTTCCATCAACAGTAACAACATTTGCATAAATTATAACTCTTTCAGAACCTTTAACTATATCACCTTTCTTAGCTATAATTTTATCCTCATCAGCTTTTGCTGTATAACTAACAGTTAGTTTCTTGCTATAAATAGCTCTATCGCTTCTTTGAAATTTATAATATTTTTTTGTGTTATCATCTAATTTACTTTGATCATATTTAATAATAGGAATTTGATCATAAGGGTATTTCTCAATATCAGATTCTGACATAACAGTTCTACCTATATCATCACCTACATCAAATGCACCAAAATATTTTTTACTAACAAATTCATCCATTAGTTTATCAACTTCACTGGTATCTATACCGTCTAATGAATCAGAAAATTCAGGAAGTCCACTTACTGTAAATTCAAATTTTTCTTTTGGATTTTTTAAAACATATGTATCATTAGTTTCACTAATTGAAGGTGTTACTGTTACTTTATCTCCATTTGATAAATTATCCTCTGAGGATAATTTATAGTTTATAGCATTATCAGAATTATTATATTTTACAGAAGCTCTTCCTTCACCACTATATCCACTAAATTCAATATCTATATCATCTTTTTTAGCTTCAACCTCTTGTGGTTCATTTAGTCCTTGAACTTCGTACTTAAATTCTTCAAATGAAAGTTCATCTTCAGAAATACCTAATTGTTCAAGCATATCCTTGTCATAACCCCTATCTGAAGTTATTTTTATTGTTACAGTATCACCATTAGATAGGTTTTTATTTTCACCATCAACTACCGTTACTACACAATCATTATAGACTTTTTTCAAAGATTTATAGTGAACATATAAATCTCTATTAGCTGCTTTTTCTGCCATTCTTCTCTTTTCACTTACTAAATCTGTACTTAAACGTTCAGCAATCACGCCATGGCCATTAGTACCTTCCACTTTAATAGATTTAGGATAAATTGCTTTTTCACTTGGTCCCCCACAACCTGAGAACATTACTGCCATTGTTAGTAGCATTGCTACTGATAATAAAACGCTTGTTAATTTTTTCATAAATTTTTACCTCTCTGTTTTTTAACTTTTCTTTTCTTCTTAAATTTTGTTATATCAGTTTCACTAATATTAACTGATTATCTTTAGCTAATAGCTTTGTGACCTTAACAAATTCACTTCCTTCCCTTAGGTCTTACACTATATAGACGAATAACATATCAAAAAAGTTTTAAAATTTTCAAATTTTTTTAAATTTTTTTGAAAAAGCTTTAAATTCTTCATTTTACAAAAACAGGTTACACAAAGTAGCTCAATCACTTTGTATAACCTATAATAATCTTTTTTTCCACAATAACATATGTAATATGTGGAAAGATAAAATGAAATTTTGAAAATTATTTGATTACATTTTGAAAAATTATGTTATAATATTTGTAAAATAGTAACTTAAAGGTGATAATATGGTATCTAAAGGAAATTCTAATGCTATATTGCCCGGTAACTTTAATGATAAATACAAAAACTACATTAGGGATATGTTTGTTTATCAATACAAAGGCATAAGCAAAAACAAAAAGTTTTCTGATTTCAAAAGAAAATTTACTGACAAAAATCAACTGCCAAGTACTTTTTCTAATGATATTTCAAATTTAAAGGAAATATTTGTTGATAATCCTGAGATTATTTTCAGTAACAAAAACACACCATGTTATTGCACTATTGATTCAATATTTGTAGAAAATAATCCTTTCTTTTCTTTATACAGACACACTGTAGGTAAACCCGATATTTCATTTTTCATTATTGTATTAGCACTTAATTCTAATGTTGATTATATTGATAATTTACAGGATTATTTTATTAATGAATATAAAAATGAAGTTGAAAACTTTAAGAAAGAACAAGCAAAATATAATAATAAAAACAGTTGGGATAATATTCCTAAATCAACTAAAAAAGATATATTTTCGGATTTTACAGAAATAGTTTTGAATGAATACAGAAACAGTATTACCGGTACTTTTGCTGAATATATTTCTGCTTGTTGTAAAAAGGTAAATCCATATACACTTGAATTGGCAGATGATTGTCCTTATGAAAATTACAAAACTTTAAATCAACTTTATGACCTATATAAAATTCTGGATAATTACAACTACTTTTCCCTAAAAAATTTTAAAAATACACTTTCAAACTTAAAAGAACTAGGTATCATTGAAAGTAGAAAATATAAAAATTCCTATTGCTATAAATTAAGGGATAATATGCTGAATAATATTCTGAAAGATATTGATACAAATAACTTTTGCAATATGATAAATTTCTTTTCAGAAACAACTGCACTTGGTGTGGTAGGTACATTTATCAATAATAGGATAGGTAATAGGAAAAATATCTTTTCATACAAACACAAGTACTTCATCAACACACTAAGCGACTACAATATTTGTGACCTACTATATGCAATAAAGAATAAACTATGGATAAAAGTTTTTTACCGTAACGGTATTGACCTAAAGCCACAATGTTTTGTTTGTTATCCTATTGAGATAAGACAAAGTACATACAACGGTAGGCAACATCTAATATGTTACAATCCTATTTTTAGAGGTGTTACTTCAACTCGTATTGACTTTATTGATAAGATAGTAAAAACTAATATTGAAGAAAATCATACTGCTGAAATTGAAAATGCTAAAAAGTCAACAAAGTACTTATGGGGTGTTGGGTACAATGATTTTAAAAATGGTAATGCAAAAGAAAAAATCAAGGTTCATAATGTTACCTTAAAACTAAAAGTTGAAGATAATGAAGAATACATTGTTGACAGAGTTGTTAGAGAAAGCAGAATAGGTAAATTTTCTATTGAAAAGAATATACTGACCTTCACTGCAACAGTAACACAACCTATTGAAATGTATTCTTGGATAAAAACTTTTGCTAAGAGGATTTTATCTGTAACAGTAGATGAGGTTGATGTTACAAAAAATGTCTTAAGTGATTTTGTAACAGAGACTACTGAAAACTCTAACAATAAATATAATTTTGAAAATCAACCACCTGCTAAAAATGAAAACGGTAATCTATATTCAAACCAAATCTTTAATGAAGTTTTTAACTTAGATTATGAAAAATCAGGTAACTGTATTATTCAACATTTAAAAGGTAGTGATATTCAATCTAATGGATTGTTTAAGAATGACTTCGACTTAACGGCACTTGATATTTTTGAATTAAAGGACAATAGCATAAATATTTTTTATGATTTATTACCACTGACAAAAATAGAAATTCAATGGTTAAAGTATTGTGTTAACAACTCTAAGGCAAAGTTATTTTTAGAAGAAAATCAACTTTCTAAGCTAAAAGAAATTTTTACTGTTGAAGAAAATGATTTACCTATAAGCAGTATAAATTACTATGACAAATTTAAAAGTCATAACGAAATTGCAGATACTGACATTTACATTGACAATTTCAAAAAGATAGTTAAAGCTTTTACTGATGAGAAAGTCGTAAAAATCAATTATAAGTCAGTAAACAATTCAACAAGGACAGTAAACATTGGTTTGTTAGAATATTCTAACAAAGATGACAAGTTCAGAATTCATTGCAAAAAGGAAAATTCAGTTTCTGTTTACAATCTTGAAAAAATAAATTCTGTAGAAATCCTCAGTGACAGTTATGACAGAAATTTGGCTGAGAAAAACATCAAAAATTACATTCTTAATCAGCGTAAAGAAATAACATTAGAATTTACTAACGTGAAAAATATTCCTGACAGATTGCTAACAGAATTTACACCATGGGAAAAGTTATGTACCAGACTTGATGATAGGTACAATGTAACAATAAAATATGACAAACAAGATTCACTTGAAATCGTTACAAGGCTACTTTCTTACGGTAAAAATATTAAAATTCTTAAGGATACAGGAAATGTAAAAGCAGAATTAGAAAATAGAATTAAAAAACAACTTTCTATGTAACAGAAAAGGCATTTGTGAAAATTCACAAATGCCTTATTTTTATATATTCAAATTTTTCTCCAATGCCTCTAATCGTTGCTTATCAAAAAACTTTTGATAAGACAAATTCTTAAATCTTGGCACATTATATGCAAAAGGAAGGTTCATAAACCTTAGCACTGCTGAAGAATAAGGATAGGTATATTTACTGCTAAATTCATCACAATCACTTTTGATATGTGCTAAATCTTTCATTTTTGCAAGTACAACTTTATTGTTATTTTTACAGTAATCAAACATTACTCTCTGTGCGCAATAATGGAAAATCTCAAAATAAGAGTTAATCTCCTTATCAATAGTACTTGTCAATTTAGAAAGATTTGCAATTATATTTAGGTGAACAATGTTGTTACGATATTGTTTGAAAAATTTATTGTATTCTTTCCTATCTTCATCATTAGGTAGATACTTTTTCATTATTTCTCTATCTTTTTCTTTAGGCAGTTTTAGATTTTTTGTTTCTTCTCTATATTTACTGCCTGAGAAAATCTCCGGTAACAACAGATAATCAACATCTTTATTTGTTTTCTTTTTATCTTTCTTTTCACAAATTTTTTTGTAGAAAAATCCATCCCTCTCAACAAAATATAAAGCCAAAGTATATAAACCGTTAATGTTAACTAAATTCTTCACAAGAATATAAATAATTGTGAAATAAAGGGTGATAACTGCCTTCTTCTTCTCTTTCTCTACATTAGGAATTTTACAATTCTCAAACAAAGAATAAAAATTAAGTCCTGTAATTTTCTTTGTCAGTAATTGTATTTTTCCTTTGTAACTAGGCTCTTCTACAGTACAAACTGAATTGTAATAAGAGTCAATTTGCTTATGTGGAATCTGATCAAGAACAAACTTTACAAGGTGTTTATTCTTTGCTAAACGGTTAATATCAGCAGGGTTTATGTACTTAACAACATACTTAAATCTACTGTTGTTAATAACATTATTCATTAAGAATGTACTAACCTTTTGATGGTCCTTATCGGCATCAACATCAGTTTTAAAATATTTTTCGTATTTTTCATCAAGATCATTTGGACTGACACCAAGTGCCAACATAGCATCTTTAAGTAAAGGTTCCTTGAATGCCTTGTTTATCTTGTTTTCCATTCTTGCAATACTCTTTATTGCTTCTAATTTGGTTGCAATTTTACCGGAATTTTTAAATACAGCATACTTATCACTGTAATCTTTATAAACTGCATCATTATTATTGGCAATAGCCTTTATTACATTGTTGTGGTCTTCAATAACCTGTAACTTACTGATAATGTTAGTCAGTAGGTCATTAATCTCTTTACCGTCAAGGAAACATGTTAAGAAGAATATTACCTTAGTGAAGTTATGAATATTCTTATCAATTCTAATATCTTCTACATATTCTTCACTAATGCTTACCTTTTCATTAAATAACTTATCGCCTTTTTCAGCAAACAAGTTACTGATAGTCTTTATAGGATTAATAACATATTCTGCTTTAAATATTTTTTCTGCATATATTTTATATACATTTTCTTTTTCATCATCATTTTTAGATAAACGCAAAGCCTCAACAATTTCCAACAATAGCTTATCATTGCTATTTAGATAATGAGTAATAACAAAGTCATAAGTCTTGTATAGTTTATGCTTAATCGAGCTTAACTTTGCAACCTCTTTTTCTTTATCATAAGGCAAAGGACAGTAACCGTATTCAATAGCACTTTCCCTTAATTTCTTAACATTGACACCTAGGTTCTTATTAGTTTTTAGTACAGAAAGTTTGTATAGTTCCTTAGAATACTTTTTAACAACTTCTACATCTTCAATATCTTCACCATAAGCATTTAGGATAATGTAAAGATTATTTTTTTCATTAGAAATGAAATTCTTATTTACGTTCTTAAACTTATTCTTAACAAACTCATTTAAATAACTAACAAATTCAAACTCTTTTACCGAACAATTGTCTTTATCTGTATACTTATACTCTTTTCTGTAAAGATAAGTACTGGTATTGTTGTAATGGAAGGTACTGTTGCGAACAAAGTTTAGAATATTAAGGTAAATATATAATTTTTCTCGAGAAATCGGCTTACCATTTTGATAGAATACACTTTCAAAATAACCAAAACGGTCCTTAGCATTATTATAAAACTTAATAAAACTCTCTCTTTTTTTCAAATTAGAATTATTAGGCTTACCGTTAGAGTCCTTTCCCCTACCATATTTTGCATAAGGAATACGATAGTTAAGTCCAAATCCTATTGTATCGTTACCTGACTGAATATAACTACGGTCAAGGGAATTGACTGCATAAATAATATTTGTAATATGCTTTGCAAGTGTTTTCTCAATATCAAAAATATTATAGATAGTTTGAATGTGCATATTATCATTAAACTTGTCTTTGAAAATTTCTTTTTCAAAATATATCTTTAGGCACAATGCATCCATACCGGAATTTTTGTCAGGTTTATTAGGATGGGTGGTAAGGCTACTGCCTGAGGAAAAGCCGTTCTTTATTTCATAATTTTTCTTGGTGTATTTAGGGTTAACATACATATGGCTGTCTTTGTTTACATCACTGGATACATCCCCTATAATTCTTTTTTCCAGTACAGAATTATTACCTTTACCGAAAGAAGAAATATAAGCAACATCATCATTAGCCTTAATAACCCACTTAACACCGGCAAGTTTTGCTTTTGATTTTTTAATTTCCTTATTAGGCTTAGGTGTATTATCTTTTGATATGGCAGTATCAGGCTTATTTTCTACAACCGGCTTTTTTGCTTTTTCTTTTTCTGCATTAGAATCAGCTTTTTTCATCAGTGATTCTCTGTGATTTTGTTTTCTTTCCTTTGCAGTTATTCTTTTCTTTTTTGCCATAGATACAACCTCCTAAAATTTAATATTTATTACTAAAGGTCAATCAGCTTTATCAGTTGATTGACCTTTCTCTTTTGTTTTTCAGTTTTTAAGTAATTTTCATTACTTCCCTTTGATTATTACTTTCATTGATTCTTATTGATTGAAAATTCAGTCTTTGCTTTTGTCCTTACCTATGTAGTGAACTTCCTATCTGTATAGGCTAATCTACATAGCTTTCAATCATGTGAATTCGTTAATAGCGAATTACATATGTTTTAAGACTGTGCAAATTCGCATAGCTTTCAATCCTTATGGAATGACAACAGATGATTTTATAGGTTTTAAGACTGTGCAAATTCGCATAGCTTTCAATCAAACAGAAGAATCTTTGTTTCTAATCAACGTTTTAAGACTGTGCAAATTCGCATAGCTTTCAATCTATGACAGACTCATATGGTAGTGATGTACAGTTTTAAGACTGTGCAAATTCGCATAGCTTTCAATCCTCAAACTGTAAATTTGACAGGTATTACATAATCTAAAGCTACTTATGATATTATGTCTTTCAACATTAACACATAATACCATAATTTTAATAAATTTACATAGCTGGTTTGGTCTTTCGACAATATTATTATATATCATTAGCCATTATATGTCAATATTATATAATAATTTATTATAAATTTTATTTTTTAGTATATAAACACTAATTTCAACCACCTTGCCACCTAAATAGTAGCAAGGTGGTTCGTTATAATGCTAATCTCTGTAACCTAATTTTTTTAAATAATTTACAATAGTATCAACATTTTTTCTTTCATAATCATTAAGCATTGATTCTTTAAAATCATCCGGTTCTATATATCCATCATACCAAGATTTTTCATTAAAATAACGTTGAATCTCCGGATCCTTAAATTTTCTATGTTCTCTTGCATAAATCTCATTTATAGCAGCATCTAGCTCATATCCATTTAAACTCTCTAATTCAGATGTTGAAATATAACGAGAATCAGAATTAGGTATAATATAATCACCATTATCATAGTTATCTTCATCCGAACCTAATGAAACATACAGTGTAACCGTTTCACCACTTGATATACTTTGGCTAGTTACAACACCCTCAGGATATACGTTATTCTTCTCTTCCTCATATCTAATAGAAATATTTTGTTTTCTTAAAATTCCACTAGCCTCTTGTTTCTTCAATCCAACAACATTTGGCATTATCTTTGATGTTGTAGTCTCTGTTGTAGGTTCTGTTGTTTCAGTTGTAGTAGTTACAGTAGTTGTTTCTGTAACTGTTGACGTTACTGTTTCCGATGCAGAAGTATCAGAATTACTGTCTTTACCATTAAAGAATATTAAGAATACACAAACACATATTGCTATAACGGCTATAGCACTAACTACAATAACTGTGATTAACAAGTTTTTATTATTTTTAGGTGGTTTAGGATAATTATTCTGTGGATTTTCATATGATACATTTTTATTAAAATCATCATAGTAATCAAAACTTGAATTATCCTCTAAATTTGACTTGTTAATAGTTCCGTAATTCATATCACTGTCAAAATCTAAATCCTTATCCAGCTCAAATTTTGCATTATCAGCTTGATTATCCTTTACACCTGTATTTTCTTTTAGCTTGTTTCCACAACCTTCACAAAAATATGCGTTATTGTCATTTTCATAACCGCATTTTGGACACTTCATAACATTTTACCTCCCATTCGTATAATAAAATTATACATAATTCTAACATTTTATTCAAGTATATACATAATAATTATTAATTTTATATTTATATATTTTTTAGTGTACTACCCTATGAAATAATAATCATAGGGTAGTATGAAAGGAAATTAAAAAAATGAAAACTAAAAAATCATAATTAATAATTTAAAATACTTACTTAAGTTTGAATGTAGCTAGGACGGAATCTATAAGATTATAGGCTGAATTAAAAATATCTTCCCATTTTTTAGAAACTCGTTGACCATCCTCCATATAAGCTTCAACGCTCATAAAACCTTGAGCAACAAAATATTTACCATTTTTAGAACCTAGTAAAGCAGCACCTGTATGAGCTGTATTTTCATTCCAACTATCCAACACATATATTTCTATTAAATGTGCACCACCACCTTGTTTCTTTGTTTTAGGTTCATAAAACACCGGTTGTCCATCTTCGTTTATTTCATACTTCCAACTATTAGGCACTTTAAGTGTATAGTCTCCAAAATCAACTACCTTACCGTCATATTTTAGATTTTTATATTCCGTATAATTAGTTTTTGGAGTAGTAACATTGGTTTCTACCTTTTTGGCTGGCTTAGTTGGAGTTGTGGTTGTTGTATTTTCTTGAACTTTATTTTCACTATTAATTCTAAATGGGAAATCTTTATTATTTCCGTTGCGAGTAAAGGTAGCAGTATGTTTTGTTGTATCAACACCATAGTAACCACTATTAAATGTATATGTAACAGTAACCTTACTTCTGTTTTTGTTGTATTCAACATCTTTAATATCCAATGTATATTCTTTACCGCCCATAGGTACAGCAAAATAATAGTTGCCATCATTCAATTCAACATCATCTGATGATGCAGAACTTGAAAGAGTTTTTCCGAAAACTTCTTTTGCAACCTTTTGTACATCTTTTTGAGGAACCACCCTTTTAGGCATTCCCGTATCTGTTGTAGTTTGTGCAGATGGGAACAAATCCTTTGCACCTTCCAAATTGTTAGTTACCATATAATATGAATTTAAAACATCCAAAATCTCAGAGTCAGTCATCTTACTATAGTCACTACTATCATTACTGACACCACTAGAGGTATAAGCTAAAAGAGTTTTGATATAATCAGTATCATTGTTAGAAAGAGCCTTATACATATGTACTGTAGTCATAGGTACAGTTGTTGTTGCAACTGTTGATGGTACTTGTGTGGTAATTGTTGTTGATGGCTTTGTGGCATTATCACTCTTATAATTATCATATAATTTTTTGCCACCTATCACCCCACCGGAAACTGCCACAATACCTGCTACAATTCCAGCAGTTACCTTTAGTGCAATGCCTTTTGAAGTTGTTGTTGCAACTGTTGCAGTAGTTGTTGCTACTGTTGATGCTACTGTTGATGCTACTGTTGTTCCCAGTACTGCACTTTCAATTGATGCCAATACTGATGCTGATAACGGCTTAACAGTAATAGTATTGTAAAATCTGATCAAGAAAACGAAGAATGGAATTGGTGCAAGACCATATAGCTTTGTACCTTTCTTCTCAAGAGCAAGAACCTCTTGCTGAATTTTATTTCTGCCATAAGATAGTCTACTTTTCACTGTATTTTCGGAACAACCTAGAATTTCAGCTATTTCACGAATAGACATTTCATCATAGTAAAACATTTTTACAACACAACTTTGTTCTTCCGGAATACTGTCTAAGATTTCTTCCATTAATCTATGGGTTTCCCTCTTATCAATTTCATCAAGAGGAATTTTTGCATTTTTATCTGCAAACTTTTCTTCAAATCTTAATCCCTTTTCATCACAACCTTCATTAAGCACATCAAATGAATCAATAGATACTTTGGGATTTTTCTTTCTTAGTACATCAATTGCTTTATTTCTGCCGATTGTTCTAATCCAAGGAAGAAAACTTGATGGTTTGTTAAGTTGTTCTAACTTTCTAAATGCCTGAATATATGTTTCGGAAACTAATTCTTCTACCTTATCTTGACTTTTAATATGTATAAAAATTTCCCTATACACATCGTCATATGTTCTGCGATACAACTCGGTATAAGCGTTATTATCTTTATTAATTGCAGAATTAATTAGTTCTGCGGTAATGTTCATATTTGCACCGCAATTTGGGCAAATGTTTTCTCTGTTAACTATTTGACTTTCACATCTTGTACACTTCATATCTACTTTCCTTACCTTTCATTTTAACGCTCATTCTTATTTAACACATCTAATATTTTTATTAAAATTTCTTCTGCTTTTTTAGGGTCAAGTGTTATTTGACTAACATACTGCTTAACCACAAATTCTACTATATCTTTTATATAAAACCCTTCCTTTCCTTAGGTCTTACACTATATAGACGATATCTGTTTCTAAAAAGTTTTAAATTTTTCAAACTTTTTTAAATATTTTTAGGTTTTATGAAAAAGCAGTCCATACAAAGCAGTTTAATGACTTCGTATAGACTATAATAAACTTTTTTCTCACAATAACATATTTATAATGTGGAAAGATAAAATGAAATTTTGATTATCAAATCATTTTCAGATACTTCAGGAAAATTCTTTTAAAGAAATTACTGCTCTTTAGTTTTAGTTCTTTATTAGAAGTATAATAATCTTTTAAAATTTGACTTTCAACTTCAGTTGCACCGTTTTCACTGAACTGAATTTTATTTAAAACATTATTAATTTCCTTATTAATTTTCACATTCATTATATTAATTTTCTTATAATAATAAATGCACTTTTCTTTTTCGTTTAAAGAACTATATTTCTTTTCATCAAGCCTTTTCCTTAGTTTATATCTAAGAATAATCACTAAAACAGAAATAATAATTAAGGATAAAAGCACAACTAAAGCTATCATAATAATATTAACAACCTTAGTTGCATAATTTTCAACCTTTATATTATCTTGTTTGTTATTTATTATCTTTGTACTTTTAGTATTTGCTACTGTTGTTGTATAAGAAATGGATGGTCTAACTACTGTTTCAACATTCTTTACTACACTTTTTTTGTTATTTCTATTTACATTTTTTGTTGACTTAATTGTTGTAGTGTAACTGCCGTTTGTCTTTGTTGCTACTGTTGTATTAGTATTCTGAGGACTGGTTGTTACATACTGAATAATATTCTTTGTTTGGGTTTTTTCAGGATAAATATTCACTACACTGATGAATAGCAAAGTAACGGCTAATGACACTACAAGTGTAATCCAAAAATAATTTTTGTTATGCTTTTTGCATACTGCTGTAATACATAGCACAACTAATGCTCCGAAAAAGATAAACACAATTAGTTTATCAATTTTATTGCACATAAAAATATCAACAAAAAGTAATGTAGCTAATAAAAATACAGATACTTTTATGAACTTAAAATAGTCAATTAATACTGTAAATAAAAATGCAAATGCTGAACAAATTGCTAATGTAATAATTGCTTTTTCCTTTAAATAAATACCATTTGAAGCTAAACAAAACACTGCAAAAAAGCAAATACTAATAGTAATTAACTTTGATTTTTCTTTTAAACTAAAAATCACTTCTGCTAAAACTATAGAAACAATAGTTACAACACCTAACAAACATAAATCTACCGGAAACTTAAATGTGGTTAGTGTTAGGTTTTCTATTGAAAATAATAAGATAAAAACTAATAAAGTATCCACAACTTTTGATAAAATTTTACTCAATAGTTTTCACCTCTTCACCACTACCGGTTATACAAAAGGCAACTGTGCCTATTTCTTCAAATTCTCTATTGTCACTATTTGTAAACAAGTTGTAAAAGCATTTTTCTAAAGTTTCTTCACTGTCAATCTTCATACAAATATTTTTTGTTGAAACTATGCAATAGGAATTTTTATCAATCAGTTTATTTGCTAAATACAAAAATCTACCTAGTATACTTTTATTTTCTGAATATTTATCGGTTAAATCTAAATATACATTTCTAGTCGGTTCAACATAGGTGTCATATTTTCTGGCAATTAGGGTATTTTTTCTTGCTGATAGTTTCCAGTTTATATCTCTGGCATTTAGTCCATAATGATATTCTGTAAAATTAAAATAATCTGTATCAAGTTCACCATTTTCATTATTTAAGAATAAAGTTTCTACATCTTCAAAATCTTTGAAACTTTCCTCATTTGGCAATACTAATGTGGAAAAAGAATTTTCCATTTTCACCTTAAAAGAAAATATACCTAACAAATCATACACCCTACAAGAATTTACATATAGGTTATACATTCCACATTTAGCATTATTATCAAATGATTTTGTAATAGGTGCTTTCATGCTGCCTATTACTGTAAACTTATTCACTTTAGTATCTTTTGCAAATTTATTTGACACCATAAGTGACAATTTCATATATGTGAAAAATGACTTTCTTTCACCTATAATATTGATTTTCATTTTATTATCATCAACAATTATCTTCTCACCATAAATATAAAAACTGTTTCTAAAAGTAGAAATCATATGTGGCAAACTTATAAGTAAGGACAATATAGGTAGAAAAGTCACCACACAAAAAAGAATAAAAATTACCCACTTATCAGTTACAAGATACATACCTAACAATATGGCTACAGAAAATATGTAAAGTAAAATATTCTTAAGCATTTTGTACACCCGGCATAACTGTTGTACTTAGAATATTTTTCATAAGACTTTCACTTGTTACTTTACCTTTATATTCTTTCTTTAAGGTAATTCTGTGACTAACTGCTTGTACAAAAATTTCCTTTACATCCTCCGGAATTACATAATTTCTGTTATGTGAAAAGGCAACTGCCTTAGATAAATTCATAACAGAAACCATTACTCTAGGGCTACCACCACATTCTACATAATTACTATTTCTAGTTATATTAACTAAGGTTGCAATATATCTTGCTATTGATTCATTGACAAATATTTCTTTTACAGAATTTTGCATATCTTCAAATTCTTTTTTAGAAATAACATAATCCAGCTTATCTAATGGGTTTTCGGTTCTTCTGTTTAGTAATATATTAACTTCTTCATCAACACTAGGATAACCTAAAGAAATCTTTACAGAAAATCTATCCAACTGTGCTTGAGGCAGTTGTTGAGTACCTACATAACCATATGGGTTTTGTGTTGCAATTACAGAGAAAGGTTCATCCAGTTTATATGTTTTACCATCAACAGTAACTTGATGTTCCTCCATCGCTTCTAATAAGGCTGATTGTGTTCTGCCTGAAGTTCTGTTAAGTTCATCAGCAAGAAGAATATTGCAGAAAACAGGACCTTTGATAAATTTAAACTTTCCTAATTCCTTATCATAAATAGAATAGCCTGTAATATCTGATGGCAAAGTATCAGAGGTCATCTGTATTCTTTTACTTGTTAGTTGTAGCACCTTTGAAAATGCTTTTACTAAGGTAGTTTTGCCTGTACCGGGAATATCCTCAATCAGTACATTTTCATTGGCTAAAATAGCACAAAGGATAATTCTTATTGCACTTTCTTTGCCATTAATAACTTTGTTAATTTCACTTACTATCTTTTCAAATTCACTCATAATTTACCCCTTATTCTCTATACCCTTTTTCTTTCATATAATTAACGATTGTATCAACATTATGCCTTTCAAAATTATTAAATTGAGAGTCATCAAAATGACCGGGCTTTATTGAAGGTACATACCAATCCTTAGAATTAAAATATTTCTGAACACTTGTAGTATTAAACATTAAACCATACCTTGCATAAATTTCGTTCAATGCAAGAGTCAATTCTTTCTTGCTCATACCTTTAAGTTCACTTGCTTTTATATATTGATTATTTGAACTAGGAATAATATAATCTGCACCCCTTGAAATATATATTGTCACTACTTCTTGTTCTTTTATTGTTTTTCCTTTTCTGGGATTTTGATTAAAAATATAGTTTTCATCATATTTATTAGAAGAACCATATATAGGTTTATATTTAATATTGAATGACTTCAAAGTATTTTTAGCTTCTTTGGCTGACATTCCAACAACATTGGGAACTAGGTGTAAATTTTTATAAATAGTTACCCTTTTTATATTTTCGCCACTCTTACTGTAAAAATAATTAGTTCCAATAGCACCTGATAATACAACCACCACTGCCACTACACTTGCAACGATTTTCATTGATAACGATTTTAATACAGTTGCACCAACAACAGAGGCAACATTGGTTGAGGTTACACCTAATGACTTTGACATAACTGTAAAGAAATCAAGTGGCATCATACCGTTTAGTGTATAACCCTTTTTCTTTAGGCTTTCGGCTTCTTTAACCAGTTTTTTCTCACCTTGATGAATTCTTGACTTAATTGTATTTTCTGAACAACCAAGCATTTCTGCAATTTCTCTGGTTTTGTAACCTTCAATTCTATTTAGCACAAGGGCATTTCTTTGGTCATCGGTTAATTTTGAAATTAACTTTTTATACAGGTCAATGTTTTCTTGCGAATCTGCCATCTTTTCAGGCAGTACTTTTTGATCACTGTTTAAATCATTAGTTGTATATTCAAAGTCCTCACCCATATATGTTGGCTTATCTTTCTTGATATAGTCCTTAGATTTATTCTCGGCAACTCTTCTTATCCATGCCGGAAACTCACTTGGCTTTTTGATAGTATCTATCTTTTCTATTGCTCTTAGAACAGAATCTTCAGCAATATCCTCAGCATCATAGTGATTGTTTAGAATACTATAGGCCTTATTATATGCAATATCCTTTGCATCTTCATATAGCAAAGTTGTTGCATTATTATCACCGTTTTTCACTTTTTCAAGAAATTCTTTTGTGTACTTTATTTTTCCCTTACTCATACTAATACCCTACTCAACCACTTTTTTTATATTTTTATCCCTTATATTCTTAACAACATCAACGGCTATATTTTTCAGCCATCTTTCTACACTTACACTAAAGTCATAATTTCTTAAATTAAAAAATCCATAAGCGTATGTTTCCACAAATGCCAGTGCAACCTTTGACTTATCTTCATTTAGTAGCATTGAAATAAACTTAAAAACTTCATCACAAGTTTTCATATACAATGTGTAAACACTATTAGGACTAAATTCAATTGCTCTTTTTACTAAAGTCGGTGTTGTAAACTTTACCGGTTTATTGTTTTTGCAGTCAACATCAATTACCGTAGCAATACATTGAAACAGCTTTTCCTTATTTTCATCAGTAAGAACAATTGACTCTTTCCACCTTAATAAAATTGTCTTTACAATATTCATTTTGTCATTTATTTTACATCTTGAATCGTTATACATAGCATTCTCCTTTGTGCATACTTATGCAGTTTCTAATATATAGACGATTTAAAAGCCGAAATAGTTTTAAATTTTTTAAAATTTTTTAAAGTTTTTTCTCAAAATGATATATTGCAATAATTGTAAATAAATGTCATATTGTTATTATACATTAAATAATTATACTTTTGTTGTATTTTGCAAAAGATTTTTATTTTTTTCATAAAATCTTCCTATACAAAAATCTCCTTGAAATTAATCAAGGAGATTTTTGTATAGATATTTGGTTTTATAAATTACACCAATTGCAATAATTAGTAAAGTTTTTAAAATTATTTATTAAAAATTTATCTGGAATAAAATTCTTCCATAGTTTCAAGGCAGATACCGGCTAATTTGCCTTTAGGAGAAAAAGCACCACAATCAAGTGCAATATGATTATTACCAATAAAAATATAACCGGGCAAGGTATTTTCTTTTATACGCTGAGTTGGAGTATGACCGGTTACTAAAATCTTGTTACTGAAATATTCTTTGCTATAGTCAGGTCTATCCCAAACTAATTCTTCTAATGAATAATCGGCAATAGATTTTTCAACCGAAAAATCCCCTAGTCCTCCATGTACCAACAAATAATCAACACCATTAACATTTAGTTCAACATAAGGCTTGAACTTTTCTACATAATCCAAAATCTTATTTCTTTCATCTAAAGACAATTCAGAAAGTTCACATAATGTAGACTCGGCACCATTATTAAGCCAATCTAAAATGTTTAAACAATTATTCTCTATAAATTTCTTTGAAAGATTACCTAGATTATTTATCATTTCTCTATTCTTCAGCATCATTAATTCATGATTTCCCATAAGACAAGTACAGTTAGGCAAACCCATAAGCAACTGCAATGATTTGATAGGATATTCACCTTTATCCACAACATCACCCATTACATATAGCCAATCCTTAGAAGAAAAATCCATTGTATTTAATAATTCTAAAAGCTGATTAAATTCTCCGTGAACATCTCCGATAACATATGTACTCATTTAATCCCACCTTTTTAAATTAATTTTAGAGAGTATTGAATCCCTTGCAAAACAAGGGATTCAACACAATTTCAGATATTATTTTTATAGATTTATTTTACTACAATCTTACACTTTGCTGACTTTTTACTGCCATCTTTTGCAGTAGCGTAAATATAGCAAGTACCTTTTTTCTTTGCAGTTACTTTACCTTTGCTATTAACTGTAGCAATCTTTGTATTTGATGATTTCCAAGATACTGCTTTATTATTTGCATTCTTTGGATTAACAGTAGCTTTTAGTGTAACAGTTTTCTGCTTTGCATTACCCTTTACTTTTAGGTTAGCTGACTTTTTATTTATCTTAACAGATGTTACAGGTTGCTTTATTGTTACCTTAATAGTTGCATATTTATTGCTACCGTCAAGTGCCATTACTTTAATTGTTGCATTACCTCTGCCCTTTGCAGTGATTTTACCACTTTGGTTTACTGTTGCTACTTTAGCATTAGAAGTTGTCCACTTTAACTTTTTATTTGTTGCATTAGTTGGAGTTACTGTTGCTTTAACAGTTGTACTTCTACCCTTTACTAATACAACTGACTTCTTACTTAATGATACCTTAACAACTTTCTTTACAGTTGGTTTTGTAGTTGTAGGTTGTGTTGTAGTAGGTTCGGTCTTTGATTTAACATTCACAACAAAACTCTTTTCATAGTTATGATATGATACTGTTACATTTTTCTTACCTGCTGTAGAAAAATCATAATTTAAATAATAATCTTTTGTTTCTTCTAAAGAACCATCTGCATATTGAATGTACACTTCAATATCCGATGAATCAATCTCATCCCCTACATAATAATCGGTTCTGTTAGATGATAATGAAACTAAAATTTCATTAATATCTTTTGGTTCAACATAAACCATAAAGTGTCCTTTTTGACCTCTACAAGCAACCTCAATAATTTTCTCACCGACAGTAGAAAAATCATAGTCACCTATTGAATAGTCATAAACATTACCAAATGTACCATCTGTATAATCAGCTATTACATCCATACCTGTAAGGTCCAGTTCTTCACCTACAACATAAGTTAATTTTTCAGGTGGATAAACAGTTATTCTCTTAATTTGTTTTGACAATATAGTAATTTCAAATGTATCAGTAAAACCACCATACTTAATAGTTACAGTGTTCTTTCCCACTTCATATCTAGGTTCTGCTACAATATAACCATCATGATTATCTTCATCATAGAAAGCACTATTAAGTACAACTTTACGATTACCACTATATATAGCCACAACTTCTATTCCCTTTGTAATTATATCAGCGTCAAGTTCTTCGCCCTCATAATATGTAGTTATGCTAGGTAATTTAGTGATTTTTATACCTAGTAACACACTTTTTACTTCTACTGTACAATAAGTACATAAAGGTGTAGCTTCCCCCGGATTTTGTACTGAAATCTTGATTTTAGCTGTGCCTTCATCAACACCATATACTGTACCATTATCGTCAACGGTAGCAACATTAGTGTCGCTTGAACTCCAAGTAATTTTGGCATCAGGAGACAAATTTTCAAAAGTGGCATTTAGTTGGATTGAGTCACCTATATTAACTGTATCTTTTCTTTTATCAAGTTTAACATTAACATCTTTAGTTTCATATACTGAACCTTTTTCTGCATCCCATTTACCGTCACTATGCAAGTAGTACCATTCACCACCATAAACTTTAGAACCTGATAATTCATACTCAATATCATCAGAAACATAAATCATATTATCCATTGAATCAAGTCCATCCGGATAAACCATAGTTTCACCGGGATCATAACCTTCTAAGTTAATTGCTTTTGTCTGACAAGCTTTGCCATAATTTGGTGGTAATTCATCATCCCCAGATTTTTGTCCTAGGTCAATACCATTATTAAATATAATTGAAGTTATATTTTCATCAATATCAATGTAATAAACTTTTGAACCATCATCAGTAATAATAGTAGTTGGTCTCATTTCATAGGAATTTTGCCAGTCAGCACAACTATCCTCACCATCCCACCAATATGCACAAGCAGTTGCATTGCTAAATGTATACCATTCTTTTGGCATAGCAAAGAAAAATCTTTTAGATTTATTCTTTATAGGTCCTGTATAAGTTCCGCCTAAGTTAGTAACATACTTTGTTTCTGTGTTTTCAGTAGAATTACTATTTGTTTCTACTGCTGAGGCTACCGGTAAAGTTGTAAATACACCAACTACCATAGCAACAGAAAGAAGAATTGATATTAATTTTTTACTCATTTTCATTTTTCCTCCTAGAATAAATTTTTATTTTACTGTTATACATAAAGTATACTGACATCTTCCGTACTATAATTATAAACTTTATAAGTTGTAATTTAAAGAAAAAATCTACGACACTAAAAATACACACTACTAATTAATGTTGTAATTTACAACATTAAAAACACCTATGAGGTTAAAATTCTCATAGGTGCTTTATAGACTTTTTATAGTTATTAATTATTTTGTAGTGTCGGTATTTGTATTAGAATTATCATCAATTTTAGTATGAGATTTACCCCAATAATCAACTACATTTATTTTGTTACAACCGTTATAAACATTGAACATTAGATTTTCATACACATTCATGGTATTTGCTTCAATATATTTTCCGTAATATACCAAGCTACCACCAACTTGTTTTGTGCTGATTTTGTTAAATATATTATTACATACAGTAACATAATTATATCGTGGCAAAATAACTGCATGACCTATTGTATTAACAAAAATATTATTATAAATTGTAATACGGTTGCAAATTTTCACATTTGTAGAATGGTTACCGATTGCCCTCATAACATTTTCAAAACGGCAAAATTCTATTGTAACATCTTTACTTACTGTATCATCATTGGACATTTTTATTGTAGGCAAAGCAAAGGCAGTACCGTTATTTGTATTAGAAAAATCGGGTTCAATCTGAATTATCTCATAGTTAAATAGAGTATTACCGTAATATTCAGGATTTTTCTCTTTTCTATTGCCACAATTTTCTCTGGTATATCTTTTGTTGGTATTTCTATTTATATACAGCAAATTATAAAACTTAGAGTCTGAAACAGTAACATTTCTTGCACCGGTAATTTGGAATACATGACAGTTATATCTACCGTTTTTTACTACAATATGGTCCACAACAACATTTGAACAATGAGCCATATAGAAAAATCCGTTTCTATAGTGATTTATAGTACCATCAGATTTATCAGTACAATCAACTGTCATATTCTTTACGGTAATATTGCTTGAACCACTATACTTAACAGTATTACTGTCTGTATCATCAAAATTAATAATAAATGGATTGTCATTAGTTTTTGTGATAATACAACCACTACCATCAAAAGTTGTATTGCCAAAGATTCTATAATATCCATTTGTATACAAATTAGTTTTAGGTAAAGTTATATACAGTTTATATTTCTTTTCTGTTAATCTGTTTAATTCAAATAATTCTTGAATATAGTACTGCCCTATTCTTCTTTTACTGTTGTCATAAACAATCTTACCGGATTTATTCTTTTTGCCAATAATATAATAATAACAATTTCTCTCAGTTTTCACCTTATCATTTGAAGGTGTTTTACCGATTTGAACATATTTTTCATTAACTACCTTATTCTTTTTATCCCTAAGAATAGCCTTTATTACTGCACTTTTCTTATCAGTCCATATATGAGAATTATCTGTAGAAAAAGAAGCTAACCTAATAAAATTGCACCTACATTCACAAGCAGATACACCTTGAAACTTACAATGCACATCACTTTCATCTTGTGAATTTTCATCCTTAACAATACACTTTTCACAACTTTTATCACATTTACAAATAGCATAAGATAGTGTTGGATAATATCTTCCTGCACCTTTAACTGTTAATATATTAGCTGAAAAAAGCATTATTGTAATCAACAATAAATTGAAAAAAGAAATTGCATTTTTTCTCTTACCCTTTAACAATTACATCATTTTCCTTCTATATAATATTCAGAAATCTGTCGTTAGATTTATTGTTTATTATACCACAATTTTATTGTTGCTACAATATTTCACATTTATACAAAGGCATTATTTCCTAGGTTTTATGTACAAAATCATATATCCACTACAAAAGTAAATAAAGCGTGATCAGGATAACCTACAGGTATATCCCATTTAGTAACATTTCTTTCTATAGTGGATTTTTTAGGGTACTTGTCACAATGTTCAATAAAGTTCCAACTATATGATAAGTTTGTAATGCCTTTCATATTCGAAATACAAAAATCTAATGCATTCATCCCCTTAATTATGTTGTCACTTTCTGTTTCAAGACTTTCTTTTTCGCTATTTTTTGTTTTGTCATCTTCTGTGAAAAAATAGCTGTAATTATTAATGAAATTCTCAGTATTATAAAAACTCCTGTTATGTATTGGCTGGTATGTATGAAAATTAGCAGGTAAAAATTTTTCTATATTTTTTGAAATAGCATTAAAATCACCTACAACAATAATATTTTCATCTGCGATTTTCGCTAAATAGCGTTTTATTGCTTTCATCTGTAAACGATACTCTTCTTCACCAAATAAATTTCTGATACCTATGACTGAAATAATTTTATCTCTACTTTTAAATTTTACATGGAGGAAATTAGGATGTATCTCTCCTACATTTAATGGGATATTTTTATTAACCTCAACAACCTCCATAATCAGCTCCTTCTTAATGGCAATCAATACTTCATTCTTTTTTAAAGGAGAATTAGTAAAAACTCTATAACCATTATTGTGAAGTTTCTCTTCGAATTCAAGATTTTGCTTGTACTCTATTAATACAATGATATCATAAAAATAATTTTTAATTTCCAAGGTATCATAAATAATACTTGGAAAATTTTTAACTACCCGTGACATCATATGGATATTCCACTCTGCAACCTTTATTATCTGGGGATTCCAAATCGCTTTGTTCATAATAGTAATACTCCTATCAACAATAATTTAAAAATTATGAAAATCTTTCTTGATAGTAATTATACCCCATACAATATGTAAAAGTCACGAAGTAAGATACAACATCAGAATTCACCCTCAAATACAAATGTTGTAAATGTCAACATAAACTTATAGTTTATTTGCGTTATTCTTTAAGTCTTTTTTGATTTTGTTAGACTCATTCTTAATAGTCTCCATAAGCATGGAATACATTATATCTCTTAATCTACCAACAGATACTTCAATTCTCTTTTCTTTCTCAAAGAAATCATATGCTATATCAGAAATAAAATCTATTATTAATGCATACTGTTCATTTTGAGGTAAAGCAGAAAAGTCTTCACACAAATTATATATGCAATTTTTTCCTTCTTCTAGGAAATTGCTTTCTACAAATTCTTCAGAATTAAAATTCTCAAAAGGAATTTTCTTACACAAAAACTTAGTAAAATTAGTCTTTGTCATTTCTGTAGGAAACTCTGAAAAATAAAACTCATCAAAATACTTTTTCAGATTCTTAAGAAATTTGTTTGTAAAAATAGTCTTAACAGCACCATCAATAACATTATTAACTACTAATTGTTGTGTACGGTTTGCAAGTTCTTCAAAGGAATTACTTGTCAAAAAGTCATTTATCAAGAACCAATAGTTCTCATTATTATTTATAGCTTCAACACTTTCTTTGGATATATTCTTGATAAATTTATCAAGGAAAGCTCCATAACTACTGCAATCTCTGAGAGTTTCTACCGTTCTTTCGGATGTATTAAGTAGGTTAGCTATCTTATCTGTTTCTTCTGAGATTACATTTTTTCTCTCAAAAAAATACGACATATCACACTTATAAAAGTTACATAAGTCAACAAGCATAGCTAAACTTGGCAATGTTCTTTTTCTGTCCTTTAAATTTTCCCAAGTGGCAACTGTTTCTCGAGCAACAATTATGCCTATTTCTTTTTTAAATTCATCAACAAGCCCTTGTTGTGTAAGGCCTTTACTATTTCTCAATTTCTTAAGTTTTTCCTTAATATCATTAACATCATAAACATAATTAGTCATTACTTTCTCAAACCTTTCATTCTTTAATTGATGTTTTCATTATAATACAAGTCATGTATTTTGTCAACAACATCATCATATACTACAACAATATCACAAATATTATTATTAAAATGTTGGAATTGTCAACATTAATAATATTATAAAAACTCTCTTCGTAAAACACAAAGAGAGTTACTTTTTTTAATTATTCACTTTTGGTAATGGAAAGGCAAATAAAATACTGCACCAACTACGCTGGTTATGATTTCTGTTACAGGGAATGTTAGCCAAAAGAAATTCAGACCAAACCTTGAGAAAATATATCCCAATGGTACAAACAAAACAACTGTTCGTATTACTGTTAAAGCTGAACTTTTCAGGCTCTTTCCTATTGCTTGGAAAAACATAGGGAAAATCAGTGAAGTTACCATAGGCAAAAAGCTAACACCAACAAACCTGAAACCATAACTGCCGATTTCAATTACCTTAGCATCTGATGTAAACACACTTAGCATTTGGGATGGTAAAAGCAAAAAGCAAAGTGTACCTAAACCCATTAACACTAAGCCAAAAAGTACTGATGTTTTTAGTGTATTTTTGCAACGGTTTAATTTTCCGGATGCATAGTTATAACTGATAATTGGCACAATACAAGTTTGCATTGCACCTAATGGAATGAAGAAAAATGTTTGCCATTTATAATACAAACCTAGGGCAGTAACTGCCTCATCAGAAAATCCACCTAATATTAAATTTAGTCCTAATATGTAAAATGTATAGGCTGATTGCATTAAAATATTTGGTAGTCCTAAACGGAAAATTCTGCTGATACATACTTTATATACTGAAAGTTCAGGTGGCCTACGAAAGCCCTTTTTCATAACCACTAAACCGGCAACAACCTGTCCCACTACTGTTGCAATAGCAGCACCGGCAATACCCATTTCAGGAATACCAAACATTCCGAAAATCAAAATCGGGTCAAGGATAATATTTGTAATAGCACCTAATATTTGTGCAATCATAGGTGTTTTCATATCACCCTCAGACTGCAATACCTTTGTCCATATACTTTCTAAAAACAGACCAAAGCTAAACACACAAACTATCCTACCATACACAACCACATCGTGAATTACTACTGATGAACTAGTTGACATTTCAGCATAAAATGGCATTATAAACCAACACACCAAAGCAAAAATAAACCACAAAACTACTGCCAATGGTGTACCAACACCGGCATATTTGTTGGCTGACTTATAATCTTCAACACCTAATTTTGCTGCCATATTTGTGTTTATTCCTACACCCGTACCTACTGCCAATGCAATCATAAGTAACTGTATAGGATAAATTATAGACAAAGCAGTTAGACCTGATGCTGAATATTTACCTACAAAAAAGCTATCCATAATGTTATAAAGTGCTTGTATCAGCTGTGCTAACATTACCGGTGGTGCCAGTTTCAACAATAGTCTGCTGATTTTCTCAGTGCCAAATGCAGTTCTATTTTCCATTATAATTCCCCTATCCTCTAAAAATTCATCACTAAAACCACTCATAAAAACTTTTCAATGAACCATTCATAGAATACTCTTTAGGAAAATATTTTGCAAGTATTTAAATAATACATTGTAGAACTTGCTTATTTGTTAATGTAATAATATAAAGGTTGCTTTTATATTTTAGAATTAATTAAGTTGCAATAAAAAGTTATATCCATAACACAATATTTATGATAGAATTTAAGTAAGGAAAATTATTGAAGGAATGAGGTGATAAAGTGGCTTACAATGAATTAATAAAGAACTTTAATCGTATTCGTGACTATATGAGGGAATTTTATGTATACGGCTTTAAAAGTAGAGATAAATTCACAAGAAAAAGCAGTCGTTCTTATGATGATGAGCGTAGAAGAATTGAAAGTTGGCTTGGTGACTATATGAGTTTCCGTCAAACTGCTGACGGTAAAAATGTTTTTATGTCAATTGATAGTAGAGTATCCCACCACAATCCCCTATACAAAGCCTTTAAAACAAAGAGTTTTACCGATGGGGATATTACCCTACACTTTATTCTTATGGATATATTAAGTTGTACGGAAGAACCTTTATCAATCAGTGAAATTACCGAAAAGATTGATGAATATTTGTGCAACTTTTCAAATCCAAGAATTTTTGATGAGTCAACTGTAAGGAAAAAGTTAAAGGAATATGTGACTGAGGGAATAATTCTAAAAGAGAAGAAAGGTAAAACCTTATACTACAGTTTATCAGAGGATAATGTTAATTTAGATTATAATGTTATAGATTTCTTTTCTGAGGTTGCACCTTGTGGAGTAATCGGTTCTTTTCTTCTCGATAAATGTAACAGTCATAAAGAACTTTTTCAGTTTAAGCATCACTATATTACCGGTGCTATGGATAGTGAGATTATGTGTGAACTTTTCATAGCTATGAATGAAAAGAAAAATGCTACAATAGAAATTCTAAACAGACATAAAGAAAAGGTAACAGAAAGCCTTGTAGTACCTTTAAGAATTATGATAAGTGTACAAAACGGTAGGCAGTACCTTATGGCATACTCCCATAATTTTAATAGGATAACCTCCTATAGACTTGACAATATTCTTTCTGTAAAGGTCAATGATAAGTGTGATAACTTTGATGAATTAAGAAATAATCTAAAGAATATGATGCCTAAGCTTTGGGGTGTTAGTTCTTCCGGAAAGTCTAATCAAAGAGTAGAGTCAGTTCAGTTTACAGTATATTATAGTGATGAAGAAGAATTCATACATAACCGATTAGAAAGAGAAAAGCGTTGTGGCACAGTAGAAAGGCTTGACAATAATCACAGTAGATTTTCTGCAAATGTATATGATTCCAGTGAATTAATACCTTGGATTAGAACCTTTATCTGTAGGATAACAGATATTAATTTTTCAAATAAAGAGCTTGAAAATCAGTTTAAAAATGATATTAAAGAAATGTACAAGCTATATGGCATTAAGGAGGACAACAATGATATTTAGTGAATTATACAGTGCCTACTACAATGCTGTTGCTGAAATTCTTAAGAAAGCAGTAAAAGAGCCTATCAACAAAAATGATATTAGAAAAATTGTAAATAGATATGCTTTTAGTGAAAGTATAATAAATATTGAACCTGCATTAGTTGAAGAAAAGTGGCAACTTCTCTTGCCTAACGGTACAACTCCAATTAAAGAAGAACCAAAAATGCCTCTGACTAATATTGAAAAAAGATGGTTAAAGGCAATTTTTCAAGATCCAAGAATTAAACTTTTTACTGATGATACTTTTGATTTTCCTGATGTAGAGCCTTTATTTACAAGTGAAGATTACTATATTTTTGACAAATATAATGATGGTGATTTCTTTGAAGATAAGCAGTATATAGCTAATTTTAGAACTGCACTTGACGGAATAAGGAACAAATACCCACTAATCATAAAAATGAAAAATCGCTATAATGAGGATATATGTTTTAAATTTTTTCCGAAATATATGGAATACTCGGAAAAAGATGATAAATTCCGACTTATCAGCAATGACAAGCATTATGGTGGCACTATCAATATGGGCAGAGTGATTTCTTGTGAAAAATATGATGGCAGATTAAAGTACAAAAAATATACTAAGAAAGCCTCAAAAAACAAAACTGTAATCTTTGAACTTATTGATGAAAGGAATGCACTTGAAAGAGTGTTAATGCATTTTGCTCACTTTGAAAAGCAAGTTGAAAAAGTAGAAGAAGAAAAATACAGAGTTACAATAAACTATGATAAAGATGATGAAACAGAAATTGTAATTCGAATTTTATCCTTTGGTCAAATGGTAAAGGTGGTTGAACCAAATAGTTTTGTAGATTTAATTAAAGATAGATTACTTAAGCAAAAAAGTTGTGGACTTTAGAGTTCGCAACTTTTTTTCCAAGATAAATGAAAATAAAAATTGTAAAATAATACCAACAACTGAAAGGAAGTAAGTTGTTAAAAGACGCAAACAGCAATTTCTAATCCAAGATTAATGATTAATTATAAATCATATAAAGCGTCTTGTTCTAAAGGCACAGACAGCAAACCTTTTCTTTTTGTAATATTTTATATTACCGTAGTAAGCAACGCTTACCTTTTTAATGTGCCTTGTTTTCATTTTATCTTTAAAGAGGAACATACAATGTTGGAAGATATGAAAAAGAACTCAAATTTAACCTTTACTGAAAATGGTGCAGTTACCAATGGTACAACCGGTTCAGATTGTCTTGACCTATTTTCCGGCATTGGTGCTTTCCGTTATAAAAGTGATGGTGAAATAATTAAGTCATTTATCAAAGCTTTTACAGAAAATCCTGATATGACTATGAAGATACTTTTCTTTGGCAGAGATGTTAGAGAAGGCTTAGGAGAAAGAAAAGTATTTCGTACTATTATTTCTTGGCTTGGAAATAATGAACCAAAATCTATTATTAAGAATATTGAGTATATTGCAGAGTATGGTCGATATGACGATTTACTTTCACTTTTAGATACAAAGTGTGAACAGGAAGTAATATCTTTCTTAAAAGTGCAATTTGATAAAGATATAGATGCAATGAATAGTGGAAAAGCAGTTTCATTATTGGGAAAATGGTTACCATCAGTTAATGCATCAAATAAAGAAACTGTAAAAACAGGAAAAAGAATAGCAAAGGCTTTTAACCTTACTGATGAAAAATACAGAAAATCACTGTCAGCATTAAGAGCTAAAATTAAAATTATTGAAAATAATCTTCGTGAAAAAGATTATACCTTTGATTATAAAAAGCAACCATCAAGGGCATTGTTTAAGTATAGAATGGCTTTTATGAACAACGATAATGAAAGATATAGTGAGTTTCTTGCAAATGTATCAAAGGGTAAAGCAAAGTTAAACACTAACAATATTTATCCTTATGAATTAATAGAACCGTACCTTTCTACTTCATTTCTACACAATGAACAAATCACTTTTACTGAAGCAGAAAAAGAAACACTAAATGCTACATGGGCATCATTCCCTGATTTTTGTAATGATGAAGACACCTTAGCAGTTATTGATACATCAGGCTCTATGTATTGTTGTTCAAAGCCAACACCGGCATCAGTAGCACTTTCTTTAGGTTTATATTTTGCAGAACATAACAAAGGTAAATTCAAAAATCACTTTATTGAATTTTCAAATAAACCACAACTTATTGAAATTAAAGGTGAAACATTTGCCGATAGATTACGCTACATAAGCCAATTCAATGAAATTGCAAATACCAATATTGAGGCAGTATTTAACCTTATTCTGGATACTGCTGTAAAGGGTAATTATTCACAAGAAGATTTACAAAAGAAACTGATTCTTATTTCAGATATGGAATTTGATTATTGTGTAGAAAATGCAAATGAAACAAATTTCAACAATGCCAAAAAAGCCTTTGAAGAAAAAGGCTATAAACTTCCTAATATAATTTTTTGGAATGTTGCAAGTAGAAACAGTAATCAACCTGTAACAAAGAATGAACAAGGTGTAGCCTTAGTTTCCGGAGTAACACCACGATTATTTTCTATGGTTGCAAGTGGTGAACTTTCACCATATAAATTTATGATTGAAACCATAAGCAATAAACGATATGCAAAAATTGTTGCATAACTATATCACAAAGAGATGATAAAATGTTAGAAATAAAAGGTAAAAAAGCAACTGCAATCTGCTATACAAAGGTAATAGAAGATGAGGCAGTTGAACAGATAAAGAGAATGTGTGACTATGAACTTACTGAGGGTTCAAGTGTAAGAATAATGCCTGATGTTCATTCAGGCAAAGGTTGTACTATCGGTACAACTATGACTATAAAAGACAAGGCTTGTCCAAACATTGTTGGTGTTGATATTGGATGTGGTATGCTTACAGTTAAACTTCAAGATAAAGAAATTGATTTTGAAGAACTTGATAAAGTTTGTCACTTTATCCCATCAGGAAAAAATGTATGGGACGGTAGAATTGAAAGATTTGATTTAACAAAACTTCACTGCTATAGGGACTTGAAAGATACAAGACGATTACAACGCTCACTAGGTACACTTGGTGGTGGCAACCACTTTATTGAAGTTGATATTAGCAGTAATGGAACTTATTATTTGATAATTCATTCAGGCAGTAGAAACCTAGGTAAGCAAGTTGCTGAATATTATCAGCAACTTGCTATAGAATTACATCAAGGCAAGGAAGAATATTTTAAAGAAAGAGATAGAATTATTAAAGAATACAAGTCACAAGGCAGAAGAAAAGAAATTCAATCAGCACTAAAGGAATTGAGAAATAATTTCAAGGCAAAGGCTCTGGAAATTCCGGAAGATATTTGTTGGCTATATGGAGAATTCCTTGGTGATTACCTTTATGATGTTGAAATATGCCAAAACTTTGCTAAAAGAAGTAGAGAAAAAATGGCAGAAATAATTCTCAACAAAACAGGACTGACAGCCACAGACAGCTTTCATACTATTCACAACTACATTGACACAAATGAAATGATACTTAGGAAAGGTGCTATTGCTGCCCATAAGAATGAAAAGATATTAATTCCAATTAATATGAGGGATGGCTCAATAATTGCACTAGGTAGAGGCAACAAAGAATGGAACTACTCTGCCCCACATGGTGCAGGTAGATTAATGTCAAGAACTCAAGCTAAAGAAAAACTTGATTTAGAGGAATACAAAAAATCTATGGAGGGGATTTACACAACTTCCGTAAATGAACAAACCCTTGATGAAGCTCCAATGGCATATAAATCAATTGATGATATTATTGATGTTATCAAAGACTCAGTTGATATAATTGATATTATGAAACCTGTATATAACTTTAAGGCATAATAGAATATTATTTTTAAAACTAACTGCTATTTTAGTAGTTAGTTTTTTGTTTATAGACTTAAAAATTTTCAATTTCAAAAGATAAGTCCCAAAAATGGGACAGTACAAATGTTATTATATTAATAGAAAGAAAATCAATAACCCATTGTTTCATTTGGAGGTGCTTTAATGAGTATTGTAAAAGAATATGAAGAAAAATTTATAAGTGCATATTGCAGACTTGAATATGAAACTTGGTATCAAGGTTATACGGATGATGTTTCAAAATATTTAAAAGGAAATTCCGTATATGATGCTCTTGATGAATTCATAGAGTCAAGCACAAAAGATATTATCAAGGTTAGTGGTGAACCTTGCAAAACAGCAGAAGAATTATATAGATTTATTGAGTCTATATTGTTTTTCTTAGAGAATAACGAAGATTATACAGTTACACTTGCACTGCCTTATGAAAAGCAACAACTTGCTGATACTATGGCATATAAAATAACTATGAACGATATGAATGATGTTATTGTTTATGATGAAATGAACGATAATAAATATGTAATTCAGGTTACACCTCGTGGATGTTTAAGTGTTTTCTATATTAACTTATACCCAGATAAAACTATTGATTATGTTTTAAGTGAAACTAAAGGAATAAATATATTTAGGGGTCAACTTAAAATTGATGATAACCTTTATAATGAAATTTATAAATGGGCAACAAAATATGTTGCTGAAAATAAAACAGCCGGTTTTATTATGGGGGAATTTCATACAAGAGATTATAAATTTGAAGTTAGTTTTAATGATGATTTTTTTGGAATAAAATCAAAATATAGTTATATTCCAAATTATACATTTAATAAAATTGAGGGTAATGGTCCATTAACAAAGCTATTGCAACTTCCTGAACTAAAAGCATTATTCGAGGAGTTAAAAGAATGATTTGCAATTTATTAATAGCAGATACAGGGATGTATGCTGATGAAAATATGACTTCATTATCAGAATACAAAAAGTCACTTAAAGTTATAAAAACCAGACTCCCCTTAACAAATCAAGTTGAGCCTTTAGTATCAGAAAATAAAGATATTGTTATTTTAAGTGACATAAAGACTGATATTCTTAATGTGCTTAATATTCTTCAAAAGTCAAATTATAGTGGAAACATCCACTTGATTTTTCCCTTACCTTTTGGGAAAATTACAAAGAGTACTATGCAATACAAAACACTTTCAAATTTATCTAAGGTAAAATCTGTTGCAGTTTACGACCCTTACAAATTAGCAATGAAAAAGTATAATACCATAGATAATGCTACTATAGAAAAAGTTATCAATGAACAGACAAGTCACTTATTAAATGAATTAGAAAGTATTGAAAGAAATATAGAAAATGATTCTAATAAATATTTCTTTGATTTTGATAAGAATATTTATGTTCAGACTAAGTCATTAAAAATGGTAGATAATTATGAAAATAACCGTTCCCATAACATACAAAGCAATCCTAATTTTCACTATAGAAATGATGATGAAAATCCATTAATTAAATCGGTGAAAGCACCATCCCCAAGACCTGACGGTAAAGTGATTTGTAAGCAATTAAGAGCCATTCGTAAGGAATTTGCAAAGTTAAATGGGATTGACTATAACTTTAAAGAATGTACATATACCGGACCTTGTGCAGGTACTTGTATTGCCTGTGATAATGAGGCTAATGAATTAAGAGAATTAACAAAGAATTTGGATAATGTAAAATACCCAAAGGTGATTGTGAACAACAATGATGATAAATAATGAAAAGAAAAAAGCTGAAATAATGGGTATTAATAGGCACAGAATGGGAACTGACGGGAAAGGAATTTCAACACTTATTACATTCTACGGTTGTCCTCTAAATTGCAAATATTGTTTAAACCCACAATGCAAAAGTGAAAGTACGCCTTGCACCTATATTGAACCTAATGACCTTGTAAATCTTCTAATGGTTGATGATATATATTTTAAGTCAACAGGTGGTGGAATTGTATTTGGTGGTGGAGAACCTTTACTAAATGCTGAATACATAAAGGAAGTTTGTGACCTAGTACCTCTCCAATGGAAAATACGAATAGAAACAAGTCTTAATGTTAAGTGGGATAAAATCGAACTACTTCTACCCTATATTGACCAATGGATAATTGACATTAAAGATAGCAACACAGAAATATACAAAAACTATACAGGTGCTGATAACCTAAAAGTATATGACAATGTACTTAGATTAAGCCATAAAACCGGCAAAGAAAAGTTGTTAATCAGAATACCAAAAATTCCAAATTACAATACAGAAAAGAATATACAAGAAAGTGTAAAATTATATTCTAACCTTGGAAATATAGATATTTTCAATTATAAAATACTAAATAGGAATTATTAATAAGTCTAAAAATAATAAACCAACACACAAAAAGGCTACCCATTGGGTAGCCTTTACACTTGCTATAATCTTTTTTAATGCATTTCATTTCATAACATAAGTACATTAAGTTAACAAAATACTGAAAATTTTTCGGTGCATTTATGGTGCAAATCAAAATACTATTGCACCAAAATGGATGCAAATAGTGTGCAATCCGAAAATAATTTGTATACCGATGAAAAATGAAAAAGCCTTAAAAATGGCTTATCTATGGGCTTTTTGAGGTATAAAAAAATTGGTTAACAAGTAAATTGTTAACCAATTTAATGGTGCGGGTGACAGGACTTGAACCTGCACGTCGGTGAACACTAGAACCTAAATCTAGCGCGTCTGCCAATTCCGCCACACCCGCAAATATTAACTTATTTAGTCGCTATCTCTCAACGACAAGATAGATTGTAACACACATATTGCACTATGTCAATACTTTTTTATAACTTTTTATTATTTTCTACACCTACTATTTAATTCAAAACAAATATAAAAATATTTACTTTTAACAGTACAAATCTATTCACTTTTAAACTACTATTAGTTATAATATAAGTGAAGTTTACATAAATATTTTTAAATACTTTTCATACCAATATAATCCAAACTTCTTATTTAACTTAGATTTAACATTACTACTCTTTTTATTTAACCTATCGGTGCTATAATATTAATAGAAAAGAACGGAGATGATATATATGATTTATTTCATAGAGGATGACCGTAGTATAAATGAAGCTGTATTTTATTCATTGAAGAATAGTGGCTTTGAAGTTAAAGGCTTTGAAAGGCCATCAGAATTTTGGAAAGCTATGAAAGAAGAAACACCTGACCTTATTCTGCTAGACATTATGCTACCGGAAGAGGATGGTTTACAGATACTCCGAAAATTAAGAAGCAGCAAAGAAACATCAGACCTACCTATCATTATGGTAACTGCTAAAGATGCTGAATATGACAAGGTTATAGGACTAGATAGTGGTGCTGATGATTATATGACAAAACCATTTAGTATGCTAGAACTTGTTTCAAGAATTAGAGCATTACTAAGAAGAACATCTAATCACAAGGATGATGGTGAAATCACGGTAGGCAAACTAACAGTAAATCCCGAAAAACACATTGTTACTGCAAATGGTAAAAATGTTTTGCTTACATACAAGGAGTATCACCTACTTCTACTGTTAATGCAAAACAAAGGTGTTGTTTTCTCCAGAGAAAAGTTGCTTAACAAAATCTGGGGTTATGACTTTGATGGTGAAAACAGAACTGTAGATGTACACATTCGAACCCTTAGAACTAAGCTTGGTGAATGTGGCAATATGATTGAAACTATCAGAGGTTTTGGATATAAGATTGGTGAATAAAATGACAATGACAAAGAAAATATTTAAAAACATTTTTTTAGCTTGTTTTTCTATGCTTGTTGTTACAATCGTTATTGTCTTTGGTGTTATGTACAACTACCATGGAAAACAAATAATGAATGAACTTCATTCTGAAATTAACATAATTTCTGTTGGTGTTGAAGATGGTGGTACAAAATATCTCGACACATTAAGCAAATCAGAAAAAGCCCGAATCACTTGGGTTAACAAGGATGGTTCTATTAAGTACGATTCTAATGTTTCTAAAAGTAAAATGGAAAACCACCTTAACCGTAAAGAAATTAAGGATGCAATGAAAAACGGTACCGGTGAAGATGTAAGAATGTCTGACACTTTATCCGAAAGGACTATATACTGTGCAAAGTTACTTTCTGATGGTTCGGTAATTCGTATTTCCACCAACCAATATACTGTTTGGATTTTATTACTTAATATGTGGCAACCACTTGCAATTGTTGTGATAATTGCACTTGTACTTTCATATATAATAGCTTACCTATCTTCAAAAAAGATTGTTATGCCTATTAATGACCTTGACCTGGAAAATATTGAGGCAGTTACAACATATGAAGAAATTGAGCCACTTGTACACAAAATCAGCCACCAAAACAGAGTTATTCGTGACCAAATCAAAGAATTAAAGCGAACTCAAGCTGAATTTAATGTTATAACAAGCAATATGAAAGAAGGACTTTTGGTTCTTGATTTACAGGGCAAAATTCTTTCATATAATAAGAGTGTGAAAAAGTTACTTAATATTTCATCACTAAATGATGAATATTTAGAAGACCTAAGTATTGATGATGAATTTAAAACTAACATTAACAATGCCATTCATGGAACTCATATGTCAGATACTTTTGAATATGGTGACAGATACTTGAGTCTATACTGCAATCCTGTTGAGGTTGACGGCAAAATTAAAGGTGCTGTAGCAGTTATCCTTGATGTTACAGAAAAGCATCAGAGAGAATTATTAAGAAGAGAATTCAGTGCTAATGTTAGCCATGAACTAAAAACTCCACTAACTGCAATTTTAGCATCTGCTGAAATTATCGGAATGGATGCAACTCCTAAAGAAACAGTAACTCACTTTGCACACAACATTACTAAAGAAGCTAACAGACTTATCACTTTGGTTAATGATATTATAAAGTTGTCTAAGTTAGATGACAAGTCATACGAACCTGAAGATAAGGAAGTTGACATTTATGAAATTGCAAAGAATGTTGAGGACACTCTATCTCCTATTGCAGACAACTGTGGTGTTAAATTAACATTATACGGTGAGAAAACAATAGTACATGGTGTACCAACACTACTAAGTGAAATTGTTTATAACCTAGTTGACAATGCTATTAAATACAACAAGCCTAACGGCTCGGTAACAATTACTGTTGCACCGGTAAACGGTAAAGCCACACTGATTGTCGAGGACACAGGTATTGGTATCAGCAAAGAAGACCAAAGCAGAATTTTTGAAAGATTCTACAGAGTTGACAAAAGCCACAGTAAAGAAGTCGGTGGTACAGGTCTTGGACTTTCAATTGTTAAGCATGGTGTTGAACATCACAACGGTAAAATGAAAGTTGAAAGTGAACTTGGTAAAGGTACTAAGATTACAATTAAATTTTAACTTTTACTTTTTATTTTGTACTTCTAATAACTGTTTATAGCCTTAATTTATAATAAGCTATTCTATATTTAACCTAAAAAGGTGTAGTAGAAAATTCTACTACACCTTTTTTCTCTGTTCATATATATTATAGTAATACAAATTTAGGTTTGTGGGGTTGATTATGTAATGTAGATAAATTAGATAATAACCGATTAATTCATCTAATTTATA